>Ga0209006_10000031_pt1 | contig 132096 bp, 129 predicted proteins | sample JacPin_JW_Ref_O2_FD_188567 | JGI IMG/M metagenome (GOLD analysis project Ga0209006, IMG submission 188567) | Forest soil microbial communities from Algoma, Ontario, Canada - Jack Pine, Ontario site 1_JW_Ref_O2 (SPAdes) (version 2) | ecosystem: Environmental > Terrestrial > Soil > Boreal... | reverse complement strand
GTGGTGACCAGGGGCAGTGGCAGCGTGGCGACCAGGGGCCGGACCAACGTGGCGACCAGGGGCAGTGGCAGCGTGGCGACCAGGGGCCGGACCAACGTGGCGACCAGGGGCAGTGGCAGCGTGGCGACCAGAGACCGGGACAGCCGTGGTGGCCGGGGCAGCAGGGGTGGCCGGGGCAGCGTTAGCCCCTGGCAGCCGGATCGAGGCGAGCCCTGGACACCGTCAGTATTCCAATTCGTCGAACGCATTGCAGGCCTGGCCTATTCGGAGCCAGACGCCGAGGATGCATGGCGGCGCATCCTGGTGTTCTTCGGCGAACACCTGCGGTGACGCTAGTTACCAATGATGTGCGCGGCCTTGCTCGCGGTACCAATCGAGCAGGTCGGGGTTGTCGATCGACCGTGGATCGACCGCGACGTCCGCGCGTCCGGCGAGAATGCCGGTGATCGGCACCTCGAGCTTTTTGCCGGTGCGGGTGTGTGGGATGGCGGGTGCCTCGATGATCTCGTCGGGCACATGCCGCGGGGACAACTTCGAGCGAATCTCGCCGCGGATTTTCTCTGTCAGCGCATCGTCCAGTCGGCTGCCCGGTGCCATCGCGACGAACAGCGGCATCCAGTACTCGCCGTCGTCCGGTCCGTCAATGCCGACGACGAACGCCTCGCTGATCTCGTCGATCGCCTCGACGACTTCGTAGATGTCAGCCGATCCCATGCGAATGCCGTGCCTATTGAGCGTCGCGTCGCTGCGGCCGTGAATGATCAGTGAGCCGCGCTCGGTGAGCGTCACCCAGTCGCCATGCCGCCACACGTGCGGCGCTGGGCCATCGGCCCAGTGGTGCGCGAAATATGCTGCGCGATACTTGGATCCGTCCTCGTCGTTCCAGAACCCGACCGGCATCGACGGCATCGGTTGGGTGATCACCAGCTCGCCGACCTCGTTGATGCGCGTTTGACGATCGGGCGACCAGCATTCGAGGGCGACCCCGAGATATCGGGTAGCCAATTCCCCGGGACGCGCCGGCACCTCTGGTGTTCCGCCGGCGAACGCAGTGCATACGTCGGTTCCGCCACTGATCGACGAGACCATCACATGCTCGCCGACGTGGGAGCCGACCCATTCGAAAAGATCGGCGGCCAACGGCGAGCCGGTGCTGCCGATGGTTTTCAGCCGGCTGAGGTCGTGTGACGACCCCGGCGTGAGCCCAGCTTTGCGCGACGCGAGTAGGTGTCCCGGGCTGGTGCCGAAATAGGTGACCCGCTCGTCGGCGACCAGCTGCCAGAGCCGGTCAGCGTTCGGGTACAGCGGGTGGCCGCTGTAGCACACCACCGTCGACCCGCACAGCAGTCCGGATAACCGGAAGTTCCACATCATCCAGCTCAGCGCCGTCTGCCAGAAGAACACGTCGCCGGGACCCAAATCAGCTTGCAGACCAACCGATTTCAGATGCTCGAGGACCATGCCGCCGTGGCCGTGGACGATACCCTTCGGGCGGCCGGTGGTACCGGAGCTGAACAGCACCCACAGTGGGTGGTCGAACGGCACGGCCTTCACAATCGGGTCGCTTGGCTTAGCGACCAAATCGCGGTATTCGCTACCGCCGAGCACGATCAGATGCGGTTCACCCGGTAGCAGTGACCGCAGCTGCGCGGTGTGCTCCCGCTTGTCGATCCACCGCCCGTTGAATCGGTAGCCGTCCGCACTGAATAAGACTCTCGGGCCGAGTTGGGACAGCCGCGCGGCGGCGCCCGCGGGTGCGTAATCCTGGCCGCACGACGACCAGATAGCGCCCAATGACGCGGTGGCCAACGCTGCGACCATCGCCTCGGCGATGTCGGGCAGGTACGCGGCGACGGTGTCGCCACGTTCAACGCCGAGGCGACGCAACTCTGCGGCAACGGCGCCCATCTGTCCCGGGAGTTCGTTCCAACTGATCTCGGTGCGAGCACCGGACTCGTCGACGCCGATAATGGCGGGGCCATCCTGATCGGCGTGCCGCAGCGCGAGGTCGACATAGTTCAGCTCGACGCCCGGAAACCACTGCGCCCCAGGCATGGACGCGTCGGCGAGCACCGAGGCGTCTTCCTCGGCAAGCCCGTTGTCTCGTCCTCCGACATCGAAGTAGTCCCACACCGCCCGCCAGAAACGCGCCGGGTTGGCGACCGACCACTGCCAAAGATCGCCGTAGTCACCGGACGGCGCGCCATAGCGAGCGGCCGTGGTGCCCGCGAACCTCCGCCACTGGGGCACGGTCATCGTTCGCTGAGCCTGATGATGTGCTGCGCGCGCCGCAGTACGGGCATGTCGACCATCATGCCGTCCAGTTCGAACACCCCGCGTCGATCTTGCGCGGCGGCCAGAACCCGGTGCGCCCAATCGACTTGGTCGGCCGCCGGTGCATAGCCGGCCCGGATCACCGGGACTTGGCTGGGATGGATCGCGACCTTGGCGTCGAAGCCGACCGCGACCGCGTCATCGACCTCCGCGCGCAGCCCGTCGAGGTCCTTGATGTCGAGGTAGACGGAATCCAGTGCCAGCCGCGAGTAGGCCTTCGCGGCCAGCAGCGATGCCGACCGCACCTGCCGGGCGACGTCTCGCAGCGTCCCGTCCGGATTCCTGTTCGCAGTGCCTCCGAGCGCGGCGAACAGGTCCTCCGAGCCCCACATCACGCCGACGGCGTTGTCTGCTTGCACGCTTTCGGCGACCTTGACCGCCCCGAGCGGCGTTTCGATCAACACGATCACGTGGCGCGGCGCCAGTGCGCTGACCTGCTGTGCAGACTCACATTTCGGCAGCATCACCGCGGTGTAGCCGGTGCGCTCCAGGGCCTGCAGGTCGGGGTGGTAGTCGGCGGTGTCGGCGGGGTTGATCCGCACAACGGTCTTCGTTGGATCCAGCGGCGATTCCACCACCGCCCTACGAGCGCCCTCCTTGTCCGAAGCGGCGACTCCGTCCTCGAGGTCGAGGATGACGACGTCGGCGACCGCGGCGGCCTTCGCGAAGCGTTCCGGGCGATCGGCCGGGCAGAACAACCAGGCCGGACCGACTTGCAGCGTCATGAGCCTTCGGGTTTCGTGCGCACCAACGTCTTGCGCGTCGCGGTCGCGACGACGTCGCCGTGCTGATTGCGGCCGATGTGGCTCAACGTCACGATTCCCTCGCCCTCGCGCGTGCGTGACAGACGCTTGTCGGTCACGACCGTTTCGGCGTACAGGGTGTCCCCGTGAAACAGCGGGCGCGGGAACGCGATCTCGGAGAATCCGAGGTTGGCCACGATGGTGCCCTGGGTCAGCTGCGCCACCGACAGCCCGACGAGGGTGGACAGAGTGAACATCGAATTGACCAAGCGCTGGTGGAACGGCGCCTGGCCCTCGGAGAAGGCCGCATCGAGGTGCAGCGCCTGGGTGTTCATCGTCAACGTGGTGAACAGGACGTTGTCGGCCTCGGTGATGGTGCGGCCGGGCCGGTGCAGATAACGCACGCCGGCCTCGAACTCCTGGAACCACAGACCGCGTTGTTCGACCGTCCGCTCAGGGTCCGATGGGCGGCTCGCCGCCGCGTCGCCCGGGTCTGTCACGTCGCCGACCTTACTTTCAGCCGATGAACGGCTCAGTGACGGGCTGCGCACCAGGCATCGTTCTCCGCGAGGGTGGTCCCGAACACGTCTTAGCGCTGTCGTTATCGAATGATGGTATTGGCATTCTCATTTTTTGCAAGTACGGTATCCATTGATGAACGACCAGGTACAGACCTCTTCGGGGATACCCCTCGAGCCGGGGTACGGGCCGGCTGACGTGGGTGCGGGACCGCCCGCCCCGGGCACCTACCCGTTCACTCGCGGGAACTTCGCCGCCGGTTATCGGGGGCGCCTGTGGACGTTCCGCCAGTACTCGGGGTTCGGCACCGCCGAAGAGTCGAATCGGCGCTACCGCTACCTGCTCGACCAGGGTGGCACGGGCCTGTCGGTGGCGCTGGACCTGCCCACGCAGTGCGGCTACGACTCCGACGATGCCGAGGTGTCCGAGGAGGTTGGCCGCGTCGGCGTCGCGGTCGACACGCTCGCTGATGCCGAGATCCTGTTCGACGGGATTCCGTTGGACAAGATCAGCACAAGCTTCACGATCAACGGCACCGCGGCGATCCTGCTGGCGCTCTACGTGGCCGCCGCCGAGCGCAAAGGTGTGCCCCGCGAGAAGCTCACCGGCACGATCCAAAACGACATCCTCAAGGAATATGCGTCGCGCGGCACCTGGATCTGGCCGCCGGAGCCGTCGCTGCGTCTGATCGCCGACACCATCGAGTTCTGCGCCGCTGAGATTCCGAAGTTCAACGCGATCTCCGTCGCGGGCGCGCACTTCCGCGACGCCGGTGCGAACGCTGTGCAGGAGATGGCCTTCACCCTTGCCGACGGTGTCACCTACTGCGACACGGTCGTCGAGCGCGGCCGCATGACGATCGACGAGTTCGCTCCACAGATCTCGTTCTTCTTCTACACACACGGCGACTTCTTCGAGGAGATCGCGAAGTATCGTGCGGGGCGCCGGCGCTGGGCGACGATCGTCCGCGAACGGTACGGGGCGAAATCGGACAAGGCGTCGATGTTCCGCACCGGCTGCGTGTCCGGGGGTGCCTCTCTGTACGCGCCGCAGGCGCAGAACAACGTCGTGCGGGTGGCCTACGAGGCGATGGCATCCGTGCTCGGCGGTGTGCAATCCATGTTCACCGCGGCATGGGACGAGCCGTTCGCATTACCGAGCGAAGAGTCGGCGACGTTGGCGCTGCGCACCCAGCAGATCCTGGCGTACGAGACGGGGGTCGCGAAGGTGGCCGATCCGCTCGGCGGCTCGTACTTCGTCGAGGCGCTCACCGACGCCACCGAGGCCCGCATCATCGAGATCATGGCGGACCTCGAGAACCACGGTGGCATGGTCCGGGCCATCGAGGACGGCTACCTGCAGGGCCTGATCGCCGACGAGGCGTTCCGCGTGCACAAGAACATCGAGTCCGGGGAGCGTCCCGTCGTCGGCGTCAACAAGTTCGTCTCGGACGAGCCACCGCCCGACGTCGTGATGTACGAGCTCGACGCCGAAGGCCGCGATCTGCAGCTCAAGCGCCTGAGCAAGGTGCGGTCGGAACGCGACAGCGGCGCCGTGCGGGCGAACCTCGCGGCGCTGTCGCGCGTGGCATCCGCAGACGACAACCTGATGCACGCGCTGATCGACTGCGTGAACGCCTACTGCACGGTCGGGGAGATGGTGTCCGCGCTCAAGGCAGTGTGGGGCGAATTCCAGCAGCCGGTGGTCTTCTGATGACGGCGCGGGTTCTGGTCGCCAAGCCCGGCCTCGACGGGCACGATCGCGGCGCCAAAATCGTGGCGCGTACATTGCGCGACGCCGGCTTTGAGGTCATCTACACCGGCATCAGGCAGCGGATCGAGGACATCGTGTCGATCGCCTTGCAGGAAGATGTGGCGCTGGTCGGCTTGAGCATTCTGTCGGGCGCGCACCTCGCGCTGACCACCCGCACCATCGAGGCGTTGCGCGCAGCCGACGCGGGCGACATCGCCGTCGTCGTTGGCGGCACGATCCCGCATGCCGACGTGCCGAAGTTGCTGGCGGCCGGCGCCGCCGCGGTCTTCCCCACCGGCACGCCATTGGATGTTCTTGTCCGCGAAGTACGTTCACTTACCGGCACACCTCGAGCGTCCGATGAAGAGGCGGGAATAACACAGGAGGACCCGTGCGCGTCGGAGTGATGATCGGGCCCGAGCGCCGCGATACCGCCCGCAAGCCGCAAGGTTTGGTCCGCGACATCGAGTGGGCCGAGGCCGCCGGCATGGACACCGCGTGGATTCCGCAAATTCCGGGTGACTTCGACGCGCTGATCACGATCGCGCTGCTGGCGACACGGACCACCAGAATCGAGTTGGGCACCGCGGTCGTGCCCCTGCAGGCGCAGCATCCGATTGCCCTTGCACGCCAGGCGTTGTCGGCTCATGCGATCGCCAACGGCCGGCTGGCGCTGGGGGTGGGCCCGTCGCATCACTGGATCGTCGGCGACATGCTCGGCCTTCCGTACGAACGACCGGCCGCATACACCCGTGACTACCTCGACGTGCTCAACGCCGCGCTGAACGGGCCTGGGCCTGTCGACGTCGAGAACGACTCGTTCACCGTGCACAACCCGCTCGACCTCGGGCCCGTTGCACCCTTGCCCGTGCTCGTGTCCGCGCTGGGCCCGGTGATGCTGAGGATCGCCGGCGAACGTGCCGACGGCACGGTCCTGTGGATGGCCGACGAACGCGCGATCGGCGACCACATCGCGCCGCGGATCACCAAGGCCGCCGAAAACGCCGGACGCAGCGCGCCGCGCATCATCGCGGGCATCCCGGTATGTCTCTGCGCGCCGGCCGAAGCCGATGCGGCACGCGAACGCGCGAACCGCATCCTCGGGGAAGCCGAGTTCTCGCCCAACTACCAGCGCCTGCTGGACCAGGGCGATGCGAAGGACGTCGGCGACATCTGCGCAGCCGGTGACGAGAACGCGATCCTGGACCGGTTCCGTCGGTTCGCCGACGCCGGCGTGACGGACCTGTCGGTGCGGCTGCTGCCAATCGGAAACGACCGCGATGAACTGATCGCGTCGAAGCGGCGCACCCGCGAGGTGCTCGCGGAACTCGCCGCCCAGGTCCGATGACCGGCTCAGCCGGTCGCAGTGCCATGAGCGCGTCCGGCGGCCCGCTGGCCGGCATCAGGATCCTCGAGGTCGGAACCATGCTGGCCGGCCCGTACGCCACGATGATGCTCGCCGACCTCGGCGCCGAGGTCATCAAGATCGAGCCACCGGGTGGCGAAATCTCCCGACAGGTCGGCGACAGCTACTTCGCCAGCCTCAACCGGGGCAAGCGCAGCGTCTGTCTCGACCTGAATTCCAATGCCGGGCACCGACAACTCGGTGAGCTAGTGGCGCCGTCGCATGCGCTGCTCGTCAACCTGAAACCCTCGGCCATCCGCCGGCTCGGGCTCACCTACGACGCGCTGCGCCGATACAACGATCGAATCGTGTGCGTCGCAATGACGGGTTACGGGTTGAACGGCGGTGACGACCCGGCGTTCGACTATGTGATCCAAGCGGCGTACGGCATCGCGGCGCTGACCGGTGACCCGGACGGGCCGCCGACTCTGCCCGGCTATTCCTCGGCCGACAACTCCACCGGCCTCACCGCCGCGATCGGTCTGCTCGCGCAGATCATCTCCGGTCGCGGCGGCCAGGTTGATGTCTCGTTGCGCGACGTGATGCTGTCTCAGCTCAACTACCACGCGTCGGCCTACCTCAACGACGGCGTCGAGCCGCGCCGACACCCATTCGGGGCTCACTCGTATTACGTTCCAGCGCAGCTATTTCCCACTGCCGATGGATACCTGGCGCTGTTCATCACCCATGATGCGTTCTGGAAATCGTTTGCGGCCGAGGCAAAGATCGATGGCTTCTCGACGATGGTCGAGCGCGTGTCGCGGCGCGACGACGTGCTCGCTGTCGTCACGGCGACGTTGGCCGCCGACACGGCGAAGGGCTGGGAAGCGCGGCTGCGCCCGCTCGGCATACCCGCCGCCGCCGTACGGTCCCTGCCCGAAGCGTTGGCGGCCGACCCCGAGATCGTCGTCACGGCTGGTGATTTCAGGTTGGTCGGCAGCCCGATTCGTGTCGAGGGCTACACGCCCGCTTATCGGCCGCCACCTGAGCTCGGTGAGCACAACGACGTCCTGCCTCACTCGTAGACGACAGTGGTCGACTCGCTGTCGGGCACGCCCTGGCAGGTGAGGATGTAGCCGTCGTCGATCTCGTCCTGCTCGAGGACATCGTTGTTCCGCATCGTTGCATGCCCGTCAGTCAACCGTCCGATGCAGGTGCCGCAGTTGCCCGCCTCGCAGGAGAACGGCGGCGACAGTCCCGCGCGGCGAGCGCTTTCCAGCAGTGTTTCCCCGGCAACGCGCGAGACCGACACCTTCTTGCGGTCGAGGTGGATCGTCACCGTCCCGCCGGTCGCGGACACCGAGGTGTCCGCAGCGGGCGGGGGCGTTTCATGCACCTTCGGTTCGATGTCGAAGTTCTCGACGAACACTCGACCGGGACCGGTCAGTGCGGACGTCACGACCGTCATGAAGCCCTCCGGGCCACACACGTAACAGTCAGCGTCGACGTCGGGGCCCACGAACATGCGCACCGTGGCCGCATCGATCAGGCCGTGCTGGTCATCGAGGTGGCGAACCACCTCGAGACGGTCCGGGTAGCGGTCGACGATCTCGGACATGACCGCATCGAAGATCACCGACGGCCGGTCCCGGTCGGCGCACAGTAACCGGACAGGCCGGTCCGTGGTGGCCAGCGCGCTCTTGGTCAGCGACAAGATCGGGGTGACACCGCTGCCGCCGGCGAATCCCAGCAGCGGGGTAGAGGTCGGGTCCAGACAGAACGTGCCCGCTGGTCTGGTCAGAACGACTTCGTCACCCTCCACGAGGTTGTCGAGCATCCAGTTGGACACCTTCCCGGTGGCCACTCGCTTGACCGTGGTGGCCAGTTCAGGGTCGGTTTCAGGGGCGCTCGACATCGAATAGGAGCGATAGAGCTCCTCGCCGTCGACCGTCACGCGAAACGTGCAGTACTGCCCTGCCCGATACGGAAAAGGCTCATCCGGGGTCAACACGAACGTGCGCGCGTCAGCGGTCTCTTTGATGATCCGTGCCACCGTGGCCCGGTGGAACACATGGGTGATCGCCATGACGCCTCCCTTTGGTAGTACGATTCTATCAATAAGAGAATCAGGTTCTCAATGCACGGTAGGATCTTCTCGATGGCGACTTTCGGCCCTCCGGCGCTCGCATTCGGGGAGCGGCAGTTCACCCTGCCCGACCTCGAGGCGCTGGCCGATGGCATCGCGTCGACGCTGGCCCAGCGGGGAGTGCGAAGCGGCCAGCGCGTCGCGCTGATGTCCTCGAACCGGCCGGAGTTCGTGGCGGCCGTGCGCGCGTCGTGGCGGCTGGGGGCCGCGGTCGTACTGATCAGCCCGGCATGCAAGCGCGGCGAAGTGGAGCATGCGCTCGCCGTCACCGAGCCCGCCCATGCGGTCGGGGACCACGAGGTGCTCGCGGACCTGATGCCGATGCTGCATCTCGACGAGCCCATCCTGTCGGGACAGCCCACCTTCGGGCAGCCGGGTCCGGATACCGAAGCGCTGCTGGTGTTCAGCTCAGGGACCACCGGAATGCCCAAGGCGGTGCGGCACACACACCGGTCGTTCGCTGCAGCGATCCGGCACTGGCGCACCGGGCTGCAGCTGACGGCGGCCGACCGGATGCAGATCCTCACGCCCGCCTCGCACATTCTCGGGTTGCTGAACATCATGACGGCTTTGGACACGGGCGCCTGGCTTCGCCTGCATTCCCGATTCGACATCGACACGATGCTGCGCCACATCGAGACCGACCGGATCACGGTCGAAATGGCCGTGGCACCAATCGCGTTGGCGTTGGCGTCGCACCCGGGGTTGGAAAGCTTCGGCCTGTCGTCGCTGCGCTACATCATGTGGTGCGCGACGCCGGTGACTGAAAGTGTCGCCGAGACGGTGACCCGGCGAGCGGGGGTGGGCTGGCTGACCGCCTACGGGACAAGCGAATTGCCCGTCATCGCCTGCAGCCCGCCCGACGACGTGCGGCTCGATACGGTCGGTCGTACGGTGCCCGGCGTCAGCGTACGGGTGATGTCGCTTCAGACGGACGAGCCGGCGGCGCCCGGTGAGATCGGTGAGATCCAGGCGCGGTCGGAATCGCTGATGGCCGGATACCTGCCCAACGATGCCGACGCCGACGCGTTCTGCGACGGCTGGTACCGCACCGGCGACGTGGGAAGCCTGGACGACGAGGGCTTCCTGCGTATCACCGACCGGTCGAAGGAAATGATCAAGGTGCGCGCATTTCAGGTCGCGCCCGCCGAAATCGAGGCCGTGCTGCACGGGCATCCCGCCGTCGCCGACTGCGCGGTGTTCTCGATCCCCGACGCCGTCGACGGGGAAGCGATCGTCGTCGCGGTCGCCACCCGCACCACGGTCAGCGGCGAGGAGCTCATCGACCTGGTGGGTGATCGGCTGGCGTCCTACAAGCGACCGAGAAGCGTGCTGTTCGTGCCCGAAATTCCGCGCTTGCCCTCCGGGAAGGTGCTGCGCCGAGTTCTGAAGGAGCGCTATGGATGTCCGTCTGACAAGTGAGCAGCGCCAATTGCGCGACGCCGCAGCGAAACTGGCCGATGATCTCGGTCCGGGCTCCGTGCAGGACCTGTCCGACAAGGGTCGGATCGCACGACTGGAGAAGGCGGTCGACGCGACGGGTTGGCGGTCGCTGCGTTCGGACGGTGCGTCGGGCGTCGAGGTGGCCATTGTCGCTGAGGAATTCGGACGCGGCCTCGTCGACGTTCCGTTCCTCGGCCCGGCGCTCGCCGACGAACTGCACCGACGTGTCGGCGGTGGCGCGGGACCGGCGACCCTGGGCGTGGACGGACAAGCCGTCGACGCGCGAGGTTTCGGCTGCGCGTTGACGCTCAGCGGCACCAGGGTTTCCGCGGCCGGCGTCGGACCGGTACGTGCCTGCGCGGACCTCACCAGAACCATGGCCGAACTGTCCGGGTCATCAACGCCCGTCGGAGATCTGACTCGGCAAGACTGCGAGCGCTTTCGCGCCCTCGCGGTCGTCACTACGACCGCCGACATTCTGGGCACCGCGCGGGGCGCACACGCGCTGGCGTGTGAGTACGCGAAGATCCGCGAGCAGTACGGCAAGCCGATCGGCACGTATCAGGCCGTCGCGCACATGCTCGCGGAAGGCCTGGCGCTGATCGAGGGATCGATCAGTGTTCTTCGGCATGCCGCGTGGGCCGTCGATGAACTCGACGCGGCCGAAGCGTTCCGGGCCGCCGCGATCGCGAAGGTTTACTGCGCGCGGGCCGCCCAAACCGTGTGCGAAACAGCCATCCAGGTGCACGGCGGCATCGGCAACACCTGGGAGTGTCTGGCACACGTCTATCTCAGGCGCGCGTTGGTGTCGTCGGAGCTGTTCTCAGTCCGATTGAAGGAGATCGATCTTGGACTTTCGTGATTCACCGCAGGAGGCCGCGTTCCGCGCGCGCCTGCGCGATTGGCTGGGCGAGCAAGCCGGCACCTTCCCGACGTCGGGCGACGATTACTGGGCGCGGCAAGGGGAGTGGCATCAGGCGCTGTATTCGGCCGGGTTCTTTGGGATGTCGTGGCCACGTGAGTACGGCGGGCACGAGCTGGCGCCGGTGTACGACGTGATCGTCGACGAGGAGCTGGCGCGCGCGGGCGCCCCGCCGCGGCCCAGTCTGGGTTACCTGGTGGTGGGCCTGGGCAGGCACGGCAGCACGGAGCTGCAGCGCCGTTTCCTGCCCGGGATGATCAACGGAACCGAGCGTTGGTGCCAGGGCTTCAGCGAGCCGGGCGCCGGTTCGGACCTGGCGTCGTTGCGGACGAAGGCGACCCGAGACGGCGACAACTACGTCGTCGACGGTCACAAGATCTGGACCAGCTATTCCGACGTTGCCGACTGGTGCCTGCTGTTGGCGCGCACCGACCCGGACGTGCTGCGGCACAAGGGCATCTCGGCGTTCATCATCTCGATGCACCAGTCCGGCATCGAGCAGCGTCCGTTGCGCATGATCAACGGCGTCACCACCGAATTCGGCCAGGTGGAATTCGACGGTGCAGTTGTTCCGGCCGACCAGATGGTCGGGCGGCCGGGCGATGGCTGGGCGTTGGCCATGACAGTGGTCGGTCATGAGCGCGAGCCGTCCACCCTGGGCTACGCCGCCAGGTACGTCAAGCTCGTCAAGGAGATGGGCCGCCGCGTCGACGGCGACATCCCGGCCGATTTGGCTTGGGCCGCAGTGGAGTCGGAGATGCTACGGCTGCACGTGCGGCGGCGACTGTCCGAACAGCTGGATGGCGTCTCCCACGGACCGGACGGTTCGCTGGACAAGCTGCTGATGACGTGGGTGGAGCAGTCGGTCGGGCATGCAGCGCTGGCCGTGGGCGGCACCGGCGATCCGGACCTGCTGTCTGCTTACCTCTACAGCCGCGCCCAGAGTGTCATGGGCGGCACCTCGCAGATTCAGAAGAACATCATCGCTTCACGCATCCTCGGGTTGGGAGTCTGAACGTGTACGACATGCCGAAAGAAATCGACGTCGAAGCCGACGGCGCGCTGCGAATCATCCGACTCAATCGGGCCGATGCACTGAACGCGGTCGATGACGCGCTGCACAGCGGGCTGGCGTACCTGTGGCCACGCCTGAACGAAGACCGCTCGGCTCGAGCCGCGGTGATCACGGGCAACGGCAGGGCCTTTTCGGCGGGCGGTGACTTCGGCTATCTCGATGAGCTCGGCCGTGATCCCGAACTGCGGGCCAAGACGATCCTGCACGGCCGCGAGATCGTGCTCGGCATGGTGCGTTGCCGCATTCCCGTGGTGGCCGCGGTCAACGGCCCGGCGGTCGGGTTGGGCTGCAGCCTTGTTGCGCTCAGCGACATCGTCTACATGGCCGAAACCGCGTACCTCGCCGATCCGCACGTGCAGGTGGGCCTGGTCGCGGCCGACGGCGGGCCGCTGACCTGGCCGCTTCAGATCAGCGTCCTGCAGGCCAAGGAGTACGCGCTGACGGGCACACGGATCTCCGCGCAGCGCGCCGTCGAGATCGGGTTGGCCAATCACATTGTCGCCGATCCGCTTTCCGAAGCGATCGCGTGCGCCAAGAAGATCATGGAGTTGCCGCGGCAAGCGGTCGAAAGCACCAAGAGGATGCTCAATATGCACGTCGAACGCGCCGTGCTTGCCACCCTCGATTACGCCAACGCCGCCGAGGACCAGTCCTTCCAGACCGAAGACTTCCGGCAGATCGTCGCCCGGCTCAACGCCCCGAAATAACCGCGCCCCTCACTTCGGGGCGAACCGCAGCGCCCCGTCCAGCCGGATGACTTCGCCGTTCAGGTAGTCGTTGTCGATGATGCTGGCCACCAGGCCCGCATACTCGGCGGGCCGGCCCATCCGCTTGGGGAAGGGAACCTGCGGTCCCCAGTGCGCCTCGAGCTGCTCGGCGGGCATGGGGTAGGCCGGCGTCAGGAACATGCCCGGGGCGATGGTGACGACGCGGATGCCGAGCGGGGACAGGTCGCGTGCCGCGACCAGGGCCATGCCGATGACCCCGCCCTTCGCAGCGGAGTAGGGGAGCTGGCCGATCTGGCCCTCGTAGCCCGCGATCGACGCGGTGTTGACGATCACGCCGCGCGCGCCGGTGTCGAGCGGTTCGGATCGCGCGATCGCGGCGGCGGACAGCCGCATCACGTTGAACACGGCGGTCAGGTAGTACTCGATTGTGGTCTTGAATCCGTCGAGGTCCAGAGGTGTGCCGTCCTTCGCGACGAGCCGCCCGCCGCTCGCGGGGCCACCGTGGGCGTCCACCGAAATCCGCAGCGGGCCGAGGGATTCGGCCTCGACGAGCGCGGCGTTGATGTCGTCGGTGTTGGTGGCGTCCGCGTGGACGTATCGGATCCCGAGCTCGCTTTCCAGTGCCTTGCCCTTGTCGTCGGCGACGTCGGCGATAACCACCTTCGCGCCAGCTCTGTGCAGCCGGCGAACCGTGGCTTCGCCAAGACCTCCCGTGCCTCCGACGACGATCGCGGAGCTACCGCTGATGTGCATGTGATATTCCCTTCTTGCAACTCACACTCTCAGGCTGAGAGAATAGCATTCTCACACGGCGCACATTGGAGGCCAGCGATGCCTGAAGCCGCGACGCTCGTCACGCTGGTTCACGAACTGCGCCGGCGCGGCGCGGGCATCGGGGTGGCGGCGATCTGCGCCGGCGGAGGCTTGGGTTCCGCCCCGCTCATCGAAGTTCTCGCGCGTTGACGCACAACAGCGCACTTTCGTCCTAAGTTCTTTTATTGATGCTCGATATCCAGGAGCTCATCGCAGCGGCGCGGGACGGTTCCACGAGGGCAGCCGGTCGGCTGCTGACCCTCGTCGAAAGCGCCCGTCGCGGCGAGGTGCTGGCGGCGCTGGGCCGGTCCACCGCCCGCGTCGTCGGGATCACGGGGCCGCCGGGCGCGGGTAAGTCGACGACGATCGCGGCACTGGTCGGGGCATACCGGCAGCAGAACTCTCGGGTGGCGGTGCTCGCGGTCGACCCGTCCTCGCCCTACAGCGGTGGTGCGCTGCTCGGCGACCGAATCCGGATGGCCGCCCACATCAACGACCCCGGCGTGCTGATCCGATCGGTGGCGAGCCGCGGTCATCTCGGCGGGCTGGCGGCCGCGGTGCCCGCGGCCATCCGGGTACTGGCCGAACTCGGCTATGACGTGGTGCTGCTGGAAACGGTCGGGGTGGGGCAGTCCGAGATCGAGATCGCCGCCGTCGCCGACCCGACCGTGGTGATCCTCAACCCCGGCGCCGGCGACGCGGTCCAGGCGGCCAAGGCGGGACTGCTTGAAGTCGCCGACATCGTGGTGGTGAACAAGGCCGACCGCGAGGGCGCCGACCAGACGGTCCGTGACCTGCGGGCCGAGACCGACGCGCCGATCCTGTCGCTGGTCGCCGCCCAGGGTGAGGGCGTCTCGGCGCTGGTGGAGGCGATCGACGCCCACTACCGCGCCGATACCCCCGCCCGCCGGACCGCCCGCGCACGCGCCCAGATCTTGTCCTTGGCCCAATCCATGCTGCGCGCCCACCCCGATCTCGACCGCCTCGCCGCCCGCGTGGCCGAGGGCCAGCATGACGCGTACACCTCAGCCGATCTCCTGCTTTCAGGCGCGGAACCCGACCGTGCGGCCACCCCGGCACCCGCCGAGATGACCCCGGGCTGGCATGCGGCCCACACTCCCGATCGGCCGGCCGTCATCATGGGGTCGAGCGGCACGGTGGTCACCTACCGAGAACTCGAAGAGCGGTCGACGCGGTTCGCCCGGGCGTTGCGCTCCCGGGGCCTGCGGGTCGGGGATCACATCGCGATCCTGATGGAGAACTGCCCGGCGTTTATCGAAGTCGCTTGGGGGGCACAGCGTTCGGGGCTGTACTACACCGCGATCAACCGCCACCTGCGCGCGGCCGAGGTGCAGTACGTGCTCGACGACTGCGGTGCGTCTGCGCTGGTGTCGAGCGACGCATTGGCCGCTGTTGTGGCGTCACTCGACATGTCACGGATACCGGTGCGGATATCGGCCGGCGGCGATCTGCCCGGGTTCGAACGCTACGACGAAGTGCTGGCCGCGGAGTCTGCTGCGCCCCTTGACGACGAGTGCGAGGGCCGGGAGATGCTTTATTCGTCGGGCACGACCGGCCGGCCGAAGGGGGTGCGCAAGCCGCTGCCGGGCACCCCTCTGGGCGATCCCGCGTCCCCGCCGGTGCAGATCGCCCGAGGACTCTTCGGTGGTATCGCCGAGCCGGACGTGGTCTACCTCTCGCCGGCGCCGCTGTATCACTCCGCGCCGCTTGTCTTTACGATGTCGTCACACCGGTTCGGCGGCACCGTGGTGGTGATGGAGAAGTTCGAGGCTTCCGAGTGCCTTGAACTGATCGAGCGTCATCGCGTCACCCACGCGCAGTTCGTACCGACGATGTTTGTCCGGATGCTGCGCCTCTCCCAGGCCGAGCGCGGCCGCTACGACCTGTCCAGCCTGCGTAGCGTCATCCATTCGGCGGCACCGTGCCCGGTCTCGGTGAAACAGCAGATGCTGGACTGGTGGGGGCCGATCATCGACGAGTACTACTCGGGTACAGAGGATGTCGGCTCGACGTTCATCTCAGCGTCGGAGTGGCTGGCCCATCCCGGTTCAGTTGGGCAACCCGTCGAGGAGTGTCACATCGTCGGCCCAGACGGTGATGAGCTCGCCGCCGGCGAGGTGGGTGTCGTGTTCTTCGCCGGCGGGCGTTCGTTCGAGTATCACAACGATCCAGACAAGACCGCGTCGGCCGTAAACGCCAAAGGATGGCGGACTCTCGGCGACATGGGCTATCTCGACGACGACGGCTATCTGTACCTGACCGACCGCCAGGCACACATGATCATTTCGGGTGGCGTGAACATCTACCCGCAGGAGGCGGAGAACATCCTGGCCGGGCACCCCGCGGTTGTCGACGTCGCCGTCATCGGAGTGCCCGACGACGAGATGGGTGAGGCGGTCAAGGCGGTGGTGCAGCCGGTGGATGTCGGGAGCGACGACCTCGAGGCAGAGTTGATCGCTTACTGCCGATCGGAATTGGCGACGTACAAGTGTCCGCGCACCGTCGACTTCGTCGACGAGCTGCCTCGAGACCCGAACGGGAAGCTGTACAAGCGCTTGCTGCGTGATCGCTACTGGCAGGGTCACGAAACCCGCGTCATCTGACTGCCCGCACCGGCGATTGGCCGAGGGATAACCCGGCGCGATGTAGTCTGCGTACGGGTGAATATGACCCGTCTTTCATACCAACGAATGGTGAAGGAGTGCCGTCGCGATGAGCGTGACCAGCGCGTATCGCACCAGTGTTCGGGTGCTCCGCGGCTCGCCAATGCTTGCTGCGATGGCGGCCGGCTGGTTGGCGTCGGAATACCCTCCGCAGGTCGTCACTGCCCGCGCGTTGTCGTCTCTGAGGGCCGAGGGGGTCGACCGCTTTGCCCGCGCGCTCGGTGCCCAGGGCGCCGACATTGTGCTCGATCGGGCGCTTCGGGAGACTTTTGGTGACGATTACGCCAAGCGGGTGCGCCATCCGATCCAACCGGTCGGAGTATCAGGACCCGCGCGGCGCCGCGTGGCACCTCGCCGTCGTCGAAACACCGCATCCATCAGCGACATCCCGTACGGCCCCGCGGGCCCCGCACACCTCCTCGATATCTGGTGTCCCGAGTCCTCTGCCGGGAACCGGGCACCGGTGTTGGTCCAAATCCCGGGCGGCGCATGGACGATGAACGACAAGCGCGGTCAGGCATACGCGCAGATGGCGAGAATGGTCGACCTCGGTTGGATCTGTGTCGCGATCAACTATCGCAGGAGTCCGGGCCATTCCTGGCCGGCGCACATCGTGGACGTTAAGCGGGCGCTGGCGTGGGTGCGTCACAACATCAGCGACTATGGCGGTGATCCGGACTTCATCGCACTCACCGGCGGGTCGGCCGGCGGCCATCTCTGTGCCCTGACCGCGCTGACCGCCAACCAGCCCGTCCTGCAACCGGGGTTCGAGAGCGCCGACACCGAAGTGCAGGCCGCAGTGCCGTATTACGGCGTGTACGACCTGACCAGAGTCGACAATATGCACACGATGATGTTGCCCTTCCTGGAGCGAGTCGTCTTCAAGTCCCGCTTCGCCGACGATCCCGCGCGTTTCGAATCGGCCTCGCCGATCTTCCACGTCAAGAACTCTGCACCACCATTTTTCGTGCTTCATGGTGACCGAGATCCGATAGTTCCGAGCACCCAGGCTCAACTGTTCTGCACGGCCTTGCGCGACGCAGGAGTCGAAACCGTCTGCCACGCTGAACTTCCCAACGCCGCCCATGCGTTCGACACCGCTACCAGTGTGCGTTCGCACGTGGTCGCGGACGCGGTCGCGGCATTCCTCGGAATCGCGTACGGCCGCTATCTCAGCTCGCGTATCACCGCGTTAGCCTCGGGCGGAGGTTCGTCCCTGAGGCTCGACGGAGTTGGGTGACCGAAGTCTGAGCATCGGTTGAGAAGGCCTTCTATTTCCTTCATCCGGGGTTAACGTTGGATGACACGGCTCTTTGAGAGCCGCCCTCGAGAGGAGGGACGATCAATGCTGACCGTCGTTCTCGGAGTCGCAGTCATCGGCATCGCGATGTTGGCGATCGCGGTCTTGACCGGTAACACCATCGTCGCCCTCATCGTCATTGCGATCGCTGCAGTCGGCCTAGTGCTGTTGGCCCGCGACTGGCTCGGTGAGCGCAGGCCCCTCGACGCAACCGGCGAGGACCGCCGGTGGGCGGCTGACGAAGCAAAGAACGGCCACGTGCCCGCTCCCGAGGACAACGCACCAGCGATGGAGGCCGACGAGTTCGAACCCGACGTTCTCTACGAAGAGCCCAACACTCAGGCTGAAGATGCGGCTGAGCACACCCAGGAAAGTGAGCCTCACGGCGCTGAATATGACAGCGGCGCTCCGCAGCCGGATGCCACCAGCTAGTCAAGAGATCTGCCGGTGGCCACCGCGTAGCCGGCGCGGAGACCGAAAACCATTGCCGGACCGAGCGTTCCGCCCGCACCACCGTATGCCCGCCCGGTCACGCCCGCCATCGCGTTGCCCGCGGCAAAGAGCCCGGGAATCGGCTTGCCGCTGACATGCAGGACGTGACCGTCACGGTCTGTGCGCGGGCCGCCCTTCGTGCCCATCGCGCCCACGGACACCGGCACCGCGTGGTACGGCTGACTGTCGATGGGTCCCAGCGTCTTCCCGGCGACAGTGGCGGCGCGTTCGTCGCCCCAGTAACCGTCGTACGCGCTTGACCCGCGCCCGAAATCGGGATCGATGTCGTTGGCGACGTTGCGATTCCACGCCGCGACCGTCCGTGCCAGGCCATCCGGGTCGATGCCGGTCTTGGTGCCCAGTTCCGCGAAATCGGCCGACTGGCAGAACCACTCCGGGACGGGATCGCCCGGCGCGACGCCGAGAAACCCGTAACGCTTGAGGTGAAGGGAGTCGAACACAATCCAGGCCGGGTCGTTGACGTAGCCCCCTCGCGGATCGAGGTAGTGGAAAGCACCTGCCATCGAGTTGTATTCGCCCGCCTCGTTGACGAAGCGCTGACCGGCACGATTGACGATGATGCTCCTCGGGCGGGTGCGCTCCAGCCGCACGCTTCGGCTGCGCGGCTGACCGTCGATGGTGTCGCCGGGAATCCGGACAATCGGGACCCACCACGCTTCACCCATGTTCGCCAGGTCCGCACCGTGGGCCATTGCCATCCGCAGCCCGTCGCCGGTGTTGTTGGGGGGCGACACCGCTCCGTGCATCGGGCCACGCAGAAACGCCGCGACCAGCGAGTCGTCCCACTCAAAGCCGCCGGTGCCCAGGATCACCCCACGACGGGCACGAACACGGACGATTTCGCCGTAGCTTTCGACTCTCGCACCGGAGATTGCGCCGGACTCGGCGACGAGCTCGGTTGCACGGGAACTTGTTTGAACAACAACGCCGGCGTCGAGCAGTCCCTTCAGCAGCCCGCCGATCAGCGCCGTTCCCGCGACGCAGATCTGGCCCGATTCGACATCGACGGATGCGTGAATGCGGGCTCTGGTCTCGGCGTCTATTCCGACGTTGCTGAAGTCGGCGGGAAACGACGTGATCCGGTCGGCCCATTCGCCGAGCCGCGCCAAGTCGTAAGGGACCGCGGCCAGCGACCGGCCTCCGCCGGGGCGTCCGCCGGGTAATTCCGGTTTGTAATCGGGAAACCCGTCGGCGATCTCGAACTGGATGTCGCTGTGCGCCTCGACGAAGTCGAGCATCACGGGACCTGTCTCCACAAAGGTTTCGACCAGATCCTCATCCATCGACCCCAGTGACTGTGCCCGCAAGTAGCTCATCGCGTCGGCGGGAGTCAGCTGTTCTTCGGGCATTCGACGATGCGCCGGAATCCAGACGATACCGCCCGAAACCGCGCTCGTGCCACCGACGGTCGCGGCCTTCTCGTACACCTCGACCGACGCTCCGTTGACGGCGGCGGTAAGCGCCGCGGTGAGGCCCGCTGCACCGCTGCCCAATACGACGACATCGGTCTCGCGGTCCCAACTCGATGTCGTGCCCATCGCGCCCGGCGAAGTCATCGGCGCTGTCCCTTCCCCTCAGCTCAGGATTTCCGATAATTGCTCGGCGGCCTTGATCACCGTGTCCTTACCGCGCATGACCACGTCCTCCCGATGGCTGATGAGGTTGATGCAGGTCGGCGGCGAAGGGGCCCGTCTTCGCACCGGGACGGCGAGACCATAGGTATTCGGCTCGATCTCGCCATGGGTGATCACCCAACCCTGCTGTCGGGTCTGCCCCACGAGATCCCGTTCACCTGGACGCGGCGGCATGCTCGCGAGCAGAGCGATCCCGGCCGCCCCCCGATCGAGTGGATATCGGCTGCCCTCGTGGAACGACAACTGGTAGGACACCCGGCTGGGCACGATCACGGCGATCGCCACCTGCTGGTCGCCCTCGGCGATCAGCAGCGACACCGTGGTGCCGAGATCGTCGGCCAGCGCGCGCAACGTCGGCACGCTCAGCTGTCGCACATTGTTGTCGAACGAGGCGCCGAGAACGGCGAGCCCGGACGCCGACCGGTAGCGGCCGTCCTCTCCCTTGCCGACGAGGCGGAATTGCGCGAGCGTGCTGAGCAGACGGTAGGCGATCGTGCGGTGCACGCCGACATGGTCGGCGACCTCTTGCACGGTGAGACCCACCCGCGAGGTGGCGATCGCCTGCAGCACCGACAGCCCCCTGGCCAGGGTCTGTGAACCGGGCGCGCCGTTCGGGGAGCCGTCGCCCGTTGCCTTGACAGACATCAGGCCGAGAGTGATGCTCTATACATAGTGCACATCACTGTGCGATATTAGCACAGACAGTGTGCACAGAGTGAGAACCAGATAATCGGAATCGAGCCTGGAAGTGGTGACCCGTGTCAGAGCACGAGAGCGTCTGGAGTGACCTCCAGGGCGTCCCGTTCTCGCAGGGTTACCTCGACGCGGGTGGCGTGCGCACGCGCTATCTGCATGCCGGCGATCCAAGCCTTCCGGGGCTGGTGCTGCTGCACGGATCCGGGGGCCATGCCGAGGCCTACGTCCGCAACCTGGAGGCCCACGCCGAGCATTTCTCGACGTGGTCGATCGACATGCTCGGCCACGGCTACACCGACAAACCCGGGCATCCGCTGGAAGTCAGCCATTACGTCGGGCACCTGACGGCCGTGCTCGACGCGATCGGTGCCGACCGCGCTCACATCAGCGGCGAGTCGCTCGGCGGCTGGGTGGCCGCACGCGCCGCGGTCGACCATCCGGACCGGGTCGACCGGTTGGTGCTCAACACCGCCGGCGGCTCGCAGGCCGACCCCGAGGTCATGAAGCGGATCATCGCGTTGTCGATGGCCGCTGTCCAGAACCCGACGTGGGAAACCGTGCAGGCGCGGATCAAGTGGTTGATGGCGGATAAGTCCAAGGCCTACGACGACATCGTCGCGAGCCGTCAGCGGGTGTACCAGCAGCCGGGTTTCGTATCCGCGATGCGCGACATCGTGGCACTGCAGGATCCCGAGATCCGGGCGCGCAACCTGCTCGGCCCCGACGAGTACGGAGCCATCACCGCGCCGACGTTGGTGGTGTGGACAAGCGACGACCCCACCGCGGACGTCACCGAGGGCCGCCGGATCGCATCGATGATCCCCGGGGCGCGCTTCGAAGTGATGCCCGGATGTGGTCACTGGCCGCAATACGAGGACGCGAAGACGTTCAACGGCTTGCACATCGATTTCCTGCTGGGCCGTTGACCATGAGCGCCACCGCGAACGTGAGGAGCGAGAGAGGCGAGGTGGACGTCGTCATCGTCGGGGCAGGCCCTGTCGGGCTGACGCTCGCGAACATCCTTGGCCTACAAGGCGTCCAGACACTTGTGGTGGAAGAGCGCAGCACCCTGATCGACTACCCTCGAGGCGTCGGGCTCGACGACGAGGCGCTGCGCACGTTTCAGTCGATCGGCCTGGTGCAGCAGATCCTGCCGCACACCGTTCCCAACCAGATCCTGCGATTCTTCGATGCCAAGCGCCGGCTGCTCGCCGAGATGGCACCACCCGACGCCCGGTTCGGGTGGCCCAGGCGTAACGGCTTCGTCCAGCCGCTGGTCGACGCCGAACTACTCGGCGGCCTGGACAGATTCGATCACGTCGACGTGCGCTGGAGTCGTCGCATGGAGGCCCGCACTGAGTCGGCTGACGGTGTGACGATACAGCTCTCCGGCGAGAGCCCCTCAACCGTCAGGGCGCGCTACGTGGTGGGGTGCGACGGTGGCCGCAGCGCCACCCGCGGCCTGATGGGCGTGTCCTTCGACGGCACGACGTCACCGACACGCTGGCTCGTCATCGACATCGCGAACGACCCACTGGGACATCCCAACAGCGAGGTCGGCGCCGACCCCGAGCGCCCGTACGCCTCGATCTCCATCGCGCACGGAATCCGGCGTTTTGAGTTCATGATTCACGCGGATGAGCCCGACGAACAGGCCGAGGACCCGGTGTTCATCAGGCAAATGCTCGGACGGCTCGTCCCGTATCCCGAGCGCGTCGACGTGATCCGGCACCGCCTGTACACCCACCACTCGCGGATTGCCGGAGCGTTCCGCAGCGGACGGCTATTTCTCGCGGGAGATGCCGCCCACCTGATGCCGGTCTGGCAGGGGCAGGGCTACAACAGCGGCATCCGCGACGCGGCGAATCTGGGCTGGAAGCTTGCGGCCGTGATCAACGGTCAGGCCGACGACGCGCTGTTGGATACCTACGACGTCGAGCGCCGCAAGCACGCACGGGCGATGATCGACCTGTCGACCATGGTCGGACGGGTTATCTCACCGACTAACCGCCGCGTTGCGGCGTTGCGGGACCGCGTGATTCGCGCCGCTTCGGTGGTGCCGAGCCTGAAGCGTTTTGTGCTGGAGATGCGCTTCAAGCCGATGCCCCGCTACGAACAGGGCGCTGTCTTCCACGCCGAGCCGCGGTCGGACACGTCGCCTGTCGGGACGCTGTTCGTGCAGCCCCGCGTCGACACCCGCGATCGTGTCGACGTCCTGCTCGACGACGTGCTCGGTTCGGGCTTTGCCGTTCTGTGCTGGAACAACAACCCCCGCGCATTGCTGCAGCCCGACGCATTCGAGCGCTGGAAAGCATTCGGAGCACGCTTCGTCGAGGCACGGCCGCAGACCCAGCTGCACTGGACGGGACACGACGACAGCGACGTCGTGATCGTCGGCGACCGCTCCGGCGGCCTCAAGTCCTTCTTCGACGCGCACACCGAATCCGTGCTGTTCCTGCGCCCCGACCGCTGCATCGCGGGTGCGTGCATCGCCCAGCGCGCGACCGAGATCAGCGCATCGCTGTTCAAGGTCCTCTATCTGACCCAGGAAGGAGGCGCAAGTTCTCATGACGGCGACACTGGCTCTGTGCTGTATGTCCCACAGCCCGCTACTGAACCTTCCCGGACCGTCGCAGGATCTCCTTGACGACATCAACACCGCGCTCGCCGACGCCCGACAGTTCGTGCGCGCGTATGACCCCGAGCTTGTCGTCATCTTCTCGCCGGACCACTACAACGGGTTCTTCTACCGGGTGATGCCACCGTTTTGCATTGGCACCAACGCCGTCGGCGTCGGCGACTTCGGCACGCAGGCGGGCCCGCTCAACGTGCCCGGCGACATCGCCACTGACTGCGCGACGGCGGTGCTGGATGCGGGTGTGGACGTCGCCATCTCGGCGAGCATGGACGTGGACCACGGCACCGTCCAGCCCCTGCAGACACTCTTCGGCGACGCCGCAGCAACCCCTGTCGTGCCGATCTTCATCAATTCGGTTGCCACACCGCTGGGCCCGCTGAAGCGCACCAGGGCGTTGGGTGCCGCGGTCGGCCGGTTCGTCGCGACGCTTGACAAACGTGTGTTGCTACTGGGATCCGGCGGTCTGTCCCATGATCCACCCGTTCCGACCTTGGCAACCGCACCATCCAGTGCGCTGGGCCGCATCATTGACGGCGAGCCGATGACACCTGAGCAGAGGCAAGCGCGGCAAACGGCGGTGATCGGTCTTGCGCAGGAGTTCGCGCATGGCCGCGGGCCGATGCAGCCAATCAACCCCGAATGGGACCATCGCCTCCTCGACATCCTCGATCGCGGCGACTTGGCGGCTGTCGATGACTGGCCGAACGAGTGGATCGCCCGCGAGGGCGGCAACTCGGCGCATGAAATCCGCACCTGGATTGCGGCTTTCGCAGCACTCGCGACCCAGGGACCGTACGAGACCCAGGTCCGTTACTACCGGGCGGCACCGGAGCTGATCGCCGGCTTCGCCGTCAGAACCGCCGAACCGAAGGCGGCCGGATGACCCAACAGTTCGACCACGTCGTCGACGTACTCGTCGTCGGTTCGGGGGGCGGCGGCATGACCGCGGCGCTCGCCGCCGACGCGTCGGGGCTGCGGACGCTTGTCATCGAGAAGGGTTCCCACTTCGGCGGGTCCACGGCGCTTTCGGGTGGCGGGATCTGGGTACCCGGCGCCCCCGCGCAGCGCCGCGAAGGCTACGTCCCGTCTCCGGACGGAGTTTTCGACTACCTGCGCCAGATCACGGACGGCCTCGTCACCGATGCGCGGCTGCGGACGTACGTCGACACCGCGCCGGAGATGATGGAGTTCCTCGAGGCCACGAGCCCGTGGTTCCAGTTCGTCTGGAAGCCCGGCTACGCCGACTACTACCCCGATCTGCCGGGCGGTTCGGAGCGCGGGAGCACGATCAATGTGCCGGCCATTGATCTGCGCAAACTGGGCGATGAGGAGCAGAATTTGCTCCAGCCTCTGGCATTGGCGCCCAGCGGAATCTGGTTCGCCCCCAAGGATCTTCGGCTGTTCTATCAGGTTCGGCAGTCTTGGCGCGGCAAAGCCGTTCTGGTCAAGCTGATCTGGCGGATGTTCCGTGCGCGGGTGTTCGGTGACCGGATGGCAGCCATCGGGCAGTCGCTGGCGGCCAGGCTGCGGCTGGCGGTGAAGGACCGCGGCATCCCGCTGTGGCTCGACTCGCCCATGACTGAGCTGATCACCGATGACGACGGGGCGGTGATCGGCGCGATCGTCGAACACGGGGGCACGACGCAGCGGATCGGTGCCCGTCGCGGCGTGATCCTGGCCGCCGGGGGCTTCGATCACGACATGGCCTGGCGCAGGCAGTATCTGCCTGTCCTGGAGAAGGACTGGAGTTTCGGTAACCCGCTGGCGATGGGCGACGGCATCCGAGCGGGGGAGAAGGTTGGCGGCTCCACCGACTTGCTCGACGAGGCGTGGTGGTTCCCCGCGATCCAATGGCCAGACGGGCGCCTGCAGTTCATGCTCAACGAACGGATGATGCCGTCGCAATTCGTCGTCAACGGCGACGGTAAACGATTCATCAACGAAGCGGCGCCGTACATGGACTTCGCACACGCGATGATCGAGGGCCACAAATCCGGTGTCACCCATATCCCGTGCTGGCTCATCACCGACATCCGATCGTTCCACCGCTATGTGGTGGCCGGACACCTGCCCATCCCGAAGGTGCCGTTCGCGCCGGCGCCCACCGGCCGGACGGTGCCAAAGGCATGGCTGGACTCCGGTGTCGTCAAAACCGGCGGCAGCTGGGAGGAACTGGCGGCCGAGATCGGCGTCTCGGCCGACGCACTTGGTCGCAGCGCTGACCGGTTCAACGAATTGGCGCGCAGCGGCCACGACGACGATTTCAACCGCGGGGACAGCGCATACGACAACTATTACGGCGACCCGACCCTGCCCAACCCGAATCTGCATCCGCTGACCAAGCCGCCGTACTACGCGTTCCAGATCATCCTCGGCGACCTCGGCACGTCGGGTGGCCTGCGCACCGACGAGCATGCGCGGGTACTGCGCGCCGACGACAGCATCGTGAAAAACCTTTATGCCGTGGGCAACACCTCCGCGGCGGTCATGGGCCGCAGCTATGCCGGCGCCGGAGCCACCATCGGACCGGCGATGACGTTCGGCTATGTGGCGGCGAAACACATCGCAGACGGGACGCAGGAGACCGTCACCACTATCGATCATTCGGTCGAATCACATCGGAGGTAAGTAATGAAAGTCTCGCTCTTCTACGAGTTCCCGTTGCCGCGGCCGTGGACGCAGGACGACGAGCACAAGCTCTTCCAGGACGGGCTCGACGAGGTGGAGGCGGCGGACAAGGCCGGCTTCTCGACAGTATGGCTCACCGAACACCACTTCCTCGAGGAATACTGCCATTCGACCGCCCCGGAAATCTTCCTCGCCGCAGCCAGCCAGCGCACCAAGAACATTCGGCTCGGATTCGGGATCATGCATCTTCCGCCGGCCGTCAACCACCCTGCCCGGGTGGCGGAGCGGATCGCCACCCTCGACCTCATCTCAAATGGCCGAGTGGAGTTCGGAACTGGCGAGTCGTCGTCAGTCGGCGAGCTCGGCGGATTTGGGATCGATCCCGCCGACAAGCGCACGATGTGGGAAGAGGCGCTGGACGTCTCGATCCGCTGCATGATCGAGGAGCCCTTTGCCGGCTTCAAGGGTCAGCACATCGACATGCCGCCGCGCAACGTCGTTCCCAAGCCGCTGCAGAAGCCGCACCCGCCGGTGTGGGTCGCGTGCACCCGGCCGGCGTCGGTGCAGATGGCCGCGCAGAGAGGCCTCGGCGCCTTGAGTTTTGCCTACACCGGGCCCGGGCCGCTCACGGAGCGAGTGAACGGATACTACAAGGAGTTCGAGGAGAACGGCGCCCCTGTCACGCCACAAATGAACCCCAACATCCTCGCAATCGGCGGCGACCTCTCGATGATGGTGGCCCCCACCGACGAGCAAGCCGTCGAACGGCTCGGAATGGGCGGTGGATTCTTCGCGTTCGGCATCATGCACTACTACATGACGGGAATGCACACGCCGGGACGGACCGGTGTCTGGAAGCGCCATCTCGAAGAGATCGAAAAGGATCCGAGCATCGTCTACGGCCCTGGCCGAGGGCCGATCGGCAGCCCGCCCACGGTGCGTGAGTTTCTGCGCGGCTACGAAGCGAGCGGCGTCGATGAACTCATCCTGCTGCTCACGCCACGCAGCCACGAAGCGACGATGGAATCCATCGAGTTGATGGGCAAGGACGTTTTGCCCGAGTTCATCGAGCGCAACGAGACGGCAGTCGCAGAGAAGGCGAAGCGCCTGGAACCCATCATCGAGAAGGTCGAGGCTCGCCGCGCGGCGTCGAAGGCCCCCGCGTTCGACGACACCTACGCGTTCGGCGGTCTGCCCACCGGTCGCGAAAATTACACCGCCAACGAGGTGTCCCTGGCGATGGAGGAAATGAACGCAGGTATCGAGCAGGCGGCCCAGAAACTCAAATCAGGAGAAGGGTGGACCAGCAGGAATCCGGCTGCTGACCGAATGGGAAACTCATGAGCAATGGCACAGATTGACGACCTCTGGCGTTACGACGGTCGGCGCGTCGTCGTCACCGGTTGTGCGTCGGGCATCGGTGAGCATGTCGCGCGACAACTCATCGAACTCGGTGCGGAGGTCGTCGGACTGGATCGCAGGCGTCCAGTCCAGCAACTCAAAGAGTTTCACGAGGTGGACCTCGCGGATCCGGCGTCGATCGGACAGGCCGCTTCCGCGATCGGGGGTCACGTCGATTCGCTGTTCAACGTCGCCGGGGTGTCGTCGGGGATCGGCGACCCGGTACTGGTCGTCACGATCAACTTCCTCGGCACCCGCCGGTTCACCGAGGCGCTGATCCCGACGATGCCCCCCGGGTCGTCCATCGTCAGCGTCTCCTCGCTGGCCGCGTCCGGCTACCTGGAAAACAAGCACGTCACCGCCGGTCTGGTCGACACCACGACCTTCGACGAGGGCATCGAGTGGTGTCGTCTTCACCCCGATGCGCTGGCCGACGGTGGCTACCGGCTGTCGAAGGAAGCCATCATCCTGCACTGCATGAAGAACGCGGTCCCGCTGGGCGCTGGCGGTATACGCATCAACTGCACCGGGCCGGGAGTGACCGAAACGCCGATCCTCGACCAGCTGCGGTCGGCCTTCGGACAGGACTATCTCGACACCATCGCGAAACCGCTGGGCCGCGTCGCACAACCCTCCGAACAGGCGGCGGTCCTGGTCTTCCTCAATAGCACCGCCGCGAGCTACATCACCGGCCAAGTGCTGTGGGTCGACGGCGGAAGCGTCGCCAGTCAGATCGCCAGCAGCCCGCAGGGAGACGGAATATGGCCAGCCTGAATGACTTTCGGCGGGTCGCCGACGACGTCCGAAACTGGGGGCGGTGGGGCGACGCGGACGAACTCGGGACTCTGAACTTCATCACTGCGGAGAAGGTCCAGGAGGCCGCGAGCCTGGTCAAGCACGGCACGGTCTTCCCGCTCGGTGTCGACTTCGGCTCGTCGGGACCGCAGGGCGCGTTCAAGTTCCGGCACAACCCGGTGCACGTGATGACCGTCGACGGCGGCGACGCCAACACGCTCGCGGAATACGGCACGAAGTGGGTGCAGAACCCCGTTGCGCAGGAATCGAGCGTGTACTGCGAAAACAACCTGTTCCGCTTCAACGACGACCTGATCATCATGCCGCTGCAAGCGGCGACGCAGTGGGACGCGCTGTCGCACGTCTACTACGAGGACAAGCTCTACAACGGGTTTCCGGCGAGTTCGGTCACCAGCTTCGGTGCCTACCACTGCGGGATCGACAAGGTGGACGTCAAGGGAATCACGTCCCGCGGTGTCCTCCTCGACATCGTCCGCCTCCGCGGCGTCGAAACATTCTGCGAACTCGGCCAGCCGATCACGCCGCAGGAACTGGACGCGGCGGCGCGAGCCCAGGGTGTGACGGTCGGGCGGGGCGACATCGTCCTGGTCCGAACCGGGTGGTGGGCACGGTTCCTTCAGACCTGCAACGGCAGTGAGGCTGGGGCCGGGCTCGACTGGCGCTGCGTGCCGTGGCTTCACGATCACGAAGTCGCCGCTGTCGCCGCCGACAACCTGATGGTCGAAGACCCGGCACCGGATGTCGAGGGAGCCTTCCTGCCGATGCACATGCTGTGCCTGCGCGACATGGGGCTGATGCTCGGCGAGTACTGGGACCTCACGGCTCTGGCCGCCGACTGTGCAGCCGACGGTGTCTACGAATTCCAGCTCGTCGCACCACCGTTGCGAGTCACAGGCGCAGTGGGGTCTCCACTGAATCCGATTGCAATCAAGTAGGTGAACATGACCGCGAACACGGCACAACCGCTCATCGTGGGCCTCGGTGGCACGCTGCGCGCGAACTCGTCCACCGAACGAGCGCTGCGGTATTGCCTGGAATCAGTGGAGCGACAGGGCGGACGCACGAAGTTGTTCTGCGGCAAAGACATCGATATGCCCATGTACGCACCCCACGAGCTGGCACGAACCCCGAAGGCGGCCGAGCTGGTGAGCGCGCTGCGCGACGCCGACGCCGTCGTGGTGGCCTCGCCCGGCTACCACGGCAGCGTCTCCGGGCTGATCAAGAACGCACTGGATTACATCGAGGACTTGCGCGAAGATCCCCGCGTCTATCTGGACAACACACCGTGGGGCTGCATCACCTGCGCCTATGGCTGGCAGGCCGCGGTCGGCACCCTCAGTCACCTGCGGAACATCGGACATGCGCTGAGGGCCTGGCCCACCCCACTTGGTGTGGCGATCAACTCCGCGGACCAGATCTTCGACCAGAACGGCGAACTGACCGATGAAACCATCAAGAGCCAACTCGAACTGATGGCCACCCAGGTGCTCACGTTCGCACGGTCCGCGAGGACGTAGTGGCAGTGCAGCGCGAGACCATCGATGTCGATGGACTCGTCACCGGCTACCTGGAAGCCGGGCAGGGCGATCCGGTGGTCCTCCTCCATGGCGGCGAGTTCGGCGCAACCGCCGAGCTGGGCTGGGAGCACAACATCGCCGCCCTCGCATCGCATCATCGTGTGCTGGCGCTCGACATGCTCGGATTCGGGCGGTCGGCCAAGGTGGTCGATTTCAACGACGGCCGCGGTATGCGGATCCGCCATATCGCCCGCTTCTGCACCGAATTGGGTGTTGAGTCGGCACATTTCGTCGGAAACTCGATGGGCGCCATCAACCTGCTGGTGGACGCCACGTCAGCCTCGCCGATATTGCCGATGCGCAGCATGGTGACCATCTGCGGTGGCGGTGACATTCAGCGCAACTCTCATGTCGATGCGCTCTACGGATACGACGCCACGTTGCCCGCGATGCGGCGGATCGTCGAGGCGCTGTTCTACGACCGGTCCTTTCCCGCCGATGCGGACTACGTGCGGCGCCGCTACGAGTCGAGCATCGCACCGGGCGCCTGGGAGTCCTTGGCGGCCGCGCGGTTTCGGCGCCCGGGACTGGAACCTCCGTCGACACCATCGAGCGCGCGGCCCTATGAGCGCATCCGCGTCCCGACGCTGGTGGTGGAAGGCGGATGCGACAAGCTGCTCCCGCGGGGCTGGGCCGCACAGATCGCTGAACAGATCCCCGCGGCCCGGTCAGCTGTGATTTCCGACGCCGGCCACTGCCCCCAGATCGAGCAACCGCTGGCCGTCAACGAATTACTGTTGGAATTCCTTGCCCAGCACGAGACCAGAAACGAGGAGGTGTCGGCGTCATGAGCGAGTTGGCCGGAAAGGTCGCGATCGTCACTGGGGGCGCGTCGGGTATCGGTGCTGCGACGGTCGAGAGGTTCGTCGCCGAGGGTGCCCGCGTTGTCATTGCCGACGTCGGGCGCGAGCGCGGTGAGGCGTTAGCAGCTGCCTGCGGCGCTGGTGCAGTGTTTCGGCAGACCGATGTGGCCGCTCCCGATCAGGTTCGCGCACTCGTTTCGACGACAGTTGAGACGTTCGGCGGCCTGCACGTGATGTTCAACAATGCCGGCACGTCCGGGACCTTCCATCGACGCTTCTTTGACGATGACCTCGCCGACTTCCAACGGATCATGTCGGTCAACGTTCTCGGTGTCATGGCGGGCACTCAAGTGGCAGCGCGCCACATGGCCGCTAACGGCGGGGGGTCGATCATCAACACCTCCTCGATCGGTGGCATCCAGGCCGGTGGCGGGGTGATGACATACCGTGCGTCGAAGGCGGCCGTCATCCATTTCACAAAGTGCGCGGCAATCGAGTTGGCCCACTGGGAGATCCGGGTGAACTGCCTCGCTCCGGGCAATATCCCCACGCCGTTGCTCGCCGGATCGGCGACAGACTTGGACGACGAGGCGACCAAGAGGTTTGAAGCGGCGATTCGTCAGCAGATGCGCGACGATCGTCCGCTCAAGCGCGAAGGCACGCCCGCCGACGTCGCGGAAGCGGCTCTGTACTTCGCCAGCGATCGGTCGCGGTACGTTACCGGAACTGTCTTACCGGTCGACGGAGGCACCGTGGCAGGAAAAGTGGCCGTCCGCCGCTCCTCCGCGGACGCCGGCACCGGAGATCGCGCATGACGGAGCAGGTGGTCGTCGTCATCGGGATCGGCGGAATGGGGGAGGCCATCGCGCGCCGGCAGGGACCCGGACGCAAGCTGCTCGTAGCCGATTTCAATCAAGAAACGCTCGAGTCGTTGGCATCGAGTCTGACGAGCGACGGCTACGACGTGTCGGCACAGCACGTCGACGTCGGGTCCCCTGAGTCGGTGCATGCCCTTGCGCAGGCCGCGGCGTCCGCCGGAGCCGTTACCCAGCTCGTTCACACCGCCGGTCTGTCGCCGACGCAGGCGAGCGCCGAAGCGATTCTGCGCGTTGACCTGTTCGGCGTCGCAGCGGTACTGGAAGTGTTCGGGGAAGTGATCGCAGCGGACGGCGCGGGCGTTGTGATCGCGAGCATGGCGGGTCACATGATGGGAGATCTTTCACCAGATCAACAGAAGGACCTCGCGACGGCTTCCCTCGACCGGCTGCTCGCGCTTTCCTACCTACAACCCGACCACGTCTCGGAACCGGGCCACGCGTATGCCGTTGCCAAGTACGCCAACCGGTTACGCGTCATGGCCGAAAGCGTTCGGTGGGGCAAGCGCGGTGCCCGGCTGAATTCCATCAGCCCAGGGGTCATCGCCACGCCGATGGGCCGCGAGGAACTCGGAGGGGACAGTGGTCAGGTCATGCGCGCGATGGTCGACGCCTCGGGGACGGCGCGGTTGGGGACGCCTTTCGACATCGCCAACGCCGTCGCGTTCCTGCTCGGTCCCGAGTCGACGTTCATCACCGGAACGGACATTCTTGTCGACGGGGGAGTAGTCGCGGCCATTCGGGCGGGCGCGCTGGGAGGCTGATTAAGTCAGTCGCTTGACTTAACCGGTCCACCGGAGTTGACTGTGCCCATGACCACCGCGGCCAAGCTGCGCAACGATCGTGCCAGCACTACGCGTGAGGCCATCCTGACCGCAGCCGAGCGGTTGTTCGCCGAGCACGGCGTGTACGCGGTGTCCAACAGGCAGGTCAGCGAGGCCGCCGGCCAGGGCAACAACGCCGCCGTCGGCTACCACTTCGGCACCAAGGCCGACCTGGTCCGCGCGATCGAAAGTAAGCATCGGATACCCATCGAGCAGCTCCGCGAACAGATGGTGGCGCAGACCCCTGACTCGACGAATTTGCGCGAGTGGGTCGCCTGCCTGGTTTGCCCACTCACCGAGCACCTGGAAGAACTCGGCAACCCGACCTGGTATGCGCGCTTCGCGGCACAGGCGATGGCCGACCCGACTTACCACAAGATCGTCACCAAGGATGCGCTGGCGTCCTCGTCGCTGGTTCAGGTCATCAAAGGTATCAACGGGTGCCTTCCTGATCTGCCCAACCATGTACACACGGAACGAAACATCATGGTCCGCAACCTCATGATGCATACGTGTGCGGAATGGGAACGCGCACTTGCCGACGGCACTCCGCTGCCGCGATCCAATTGGCGACAAGCGACATCCGGCCTCATTGACGCGATCGTGGGACTGTGGTTAGCACCGGTCACGCCGCAGGATGGCAAGAGCCCGCGATGAAAGTCAAAGTCGACCAAGACAAGTGCATCTCATCCGGACAATGCGTGTCGCACGCGAGCGAGGTGTTCGACCAACGCGACGAGGACGGGGTCGCCTTCCTGCTCACCGAGAATCCCGCGGCCGAGCTGGCTGAAGACGTTCGCCAGGCCGCCGCGGACTGTCCGGCCGCGGCCATCCACTTCGAGGAATGAGAACCACCCCATGTCTGACACGCTGACCGGCACGACGACCGAGGCGGCTTCGGCAATCCCGGAATACCCGATGGCCAGAGACGGCGGGTGCCCGTTCGCGCCGCCGCCCGAGGTCTTGCGGCTCGGCACCACCAAACCGGTCGCCCGCGTGCGAATTTGGGACGGAAGCACGCCGTGGCTCATCACCGGGTACGACGAGGCGCGGGCACTGTTCTCCGACTCACGCGTCAGTGTCGACGACCGCCGTGCAGGCTTCCCGCACTGGAACGAAGGCATGTTGGCCACGGTGCACAAGCGTCCGCGGTCGGTCTTCACGTCGGACGGCGAAGAACACACCCGCTTTCGCCGGATGCTATCAAAACCGTTCACGTACAAGCGGGTTGAGGACTTGCGGCCGGCGATCCAGAAGATCACCCACGAGCATATCGACGCCATCCTGGCGGGTCCTCAACCGGCGGATATCGTCACTGCGCTCGCGCTGCCCGTTCCGTCGCTGGTGATCAGTGAGCTTCTCGGTGTGCCCTACGAAGATGCTGAGTTCTTCCAGCACCACGCCAACGTCGGGCTGGCCCGGTATGCGTCGGCCGAGGACAATGCCAAGGGCGCGATGGGATTGGCCAAATACCTCGCCAACCTTGTCAGGTCCAAGATGGAAAACCCCGCCGAGGACGCGGTTTCCGACCTGGCCGAGCGCGTCAAGGCGGGTGAACTCGACGTCCGCGAGGCGGCTCAGCTGGGTACCGGGCTGCTGATCGCGGGCCACGAGACCACCGCCAACATGATCGGTCTGGGAGTGCTCGCACTGCTGGAGAATCCGGAAGAGTTGGCGGTGATTCGTGACGCCACCGATCCGGGTGTTATCGCGAACGCCGTGGAGGAACTGCTCCGTTACCTGTCCATCATCCAGAATGGTCAGCGCCGTGTGGCCACCGAGGATATTGACATCGCAGGCGAAGTCATCCGTGCCCGGGAAGGCATCATCATCGACCTCGCGCCGGCGAACTGGGATCCGAAGGCGTTCCAGGAACCGGAACGCCTGTTCCTTCACCGGACCAAGGCGGGCCAGAACGTGGCGTTCGGTTACGGCAGGCACCAGTGCGTGGGCCAGCAGCTTGCCCGCGCGGAACTCCAGATCGTGTTCACCACGCTGTTCCGTCGCATTCCCACACTGCGCCTTGCCATCCCGATCGAAGAGGTTCCGCTCAAACATGACCGGCTGGCCTATGGCGTCTATGAACTTCCCGTCACCTGGTGATCCAGCTAGCCTTCTGAGAATCCGAATGGAGAATCAATGATGTCCAGCCAGCCCAGCACCACCACGCTCTATCCACCGGAAGGTTTTGGCGCACCCAAGAATCGGCATGCGCACGCCCGCGGGCTCGACGTGGGTCTGCCGCCCGGGACGGAGGTGTTCTCCGCCGACAACCACATCTCGCTCGCGGACGACATCTTCTACGAGCGCTTCCCCGACGAGCTGAAGGACAAGGCGCCGCGGATCTGGTACGAGGACGGCGCGTACATGGTCGGGCGCAAGGGGCAGAACTTCCTGCCCGGTGATTTCAGCAGGGTGCTGATGCAGTACGACGACATGGCCGGTGCCGCGACGAAGGACATCAAGGCGCGAATCCGCGAGCTCCACGACGACGGCGTCGATAGGGAACTGGCGTTCCCGAACGCTGTGCTCGCGCTGTTCCACTTCCCCGACAAGGACATCCGCGAGCGGGTGTTCCGCATCTACAACGAGGTGATGGCCGAGCTGCAGGAGCGCTCCAACGGCCACTTCTACGGCGCGGGGCTGATCAACTGGTGGGATCCACAGGGCGCCCGCCGGACCCTGTCGGAGCTGAAGTCGCTGGGGCTCAAGACGTTCCTGATGCCGCTGAACCCCGGCAAGGACGACGACGGCAACGTCATCGACTACTCGAGCACCGCGATGAGCCCGGTGTGGGACGAGATCGAAGAGTCCGGCCTGCCTTTGACCCACCACATCGGCGAGACGCCACCGAAGTCGCCTTGCGAATTCAACAGCGTCGTCGTTGGCATGATGATCAACATCGACGGGTTCCGGGAGGTGTTCTCCAAGTACATCTTCGCCGGCATCCTCGACCGCCACCCGAAATTACGGATCGGCTGGTTCGAGGGTGGGATCGCCTGGGTCCCATGGGCTCTGCAGGATGCGGAGCACCTGGTGGCCTCATACCAGCACATGTTCAACCACCAGCTCGAGCACGACATCCGGTACTACTGGGACAACCACATGAGCGCGTCGTTCATGGTGGATCCGCTCGGGCTCAAGTTGATCGACGAGATCGGCGTACACAAGGTGATGTGGTCGTCGGATTATCCGCACAACGAAAGCACGTTCGGCTACTCGGAGAAGTCGCTGGCCGCTGTGGTCGAGGCAGTCGGTCCGGAGAACGCAGCCCGGATCTGCAGCGACAACATCAAGGATTTCCTGGGCCTTTCATGACGACCTCTGTGACTGCGGGGGCTTCGGCCTTCGACATACCGGACCTACCGGACCGGTCCCGCATGTACCGCGAGATCGGAGCCCGGTTGAGGTCCGCGATGGCCGACCACGGTGTTGACGCGCTGATCCTGTTGAACAACGGCAATGTGGTGTACGCCACCGGCGCCGCATGGCCGCTGCTGGATGCCGGGCTGTCCCATGTCGAGCGGCCGGCTGCCATCGTGCTCGCGACCGACGAGCACCCGCATCTTTTCATGCCGTTCCGCGAGGGCGCCGCATTCGAGTCGGAGGTACCTGCTGGCCATGTGCATCCTCCGCTCTATCTGGAATTCGACGAGGGTGTCGAGCAATTCGCGCGGATGGTCGCGGACCTGATTCCGTCGGGTGCGACTGTGGCGGTGGACGAGTTGACCGGCGCAATGCGCCGGGCCGCGGACGGGTTGTTCCCCGCGGGGCCGCCCTCGGATGCGGCGCCCGTGGTCGGTGCCGCCAAGCTGGTGAAGACACCAGATCAGATCGCCTGTATCCGCAGAGCGTGCCGCATCACCGAAGAAGCGATGGTCGACGTCCAGAAGGCGTTGGCACCCGGCGTGCGCCAGATCGATCTGTCGGCGGCATTCGTGCGTCGCGCATTCGAACTGGGCGCCACCGCGAACATGCTCGAGGCGATCTGGCAGGTGATGCCGGATTCGAGGGCCGAAGGCGTCTGGACCACCCACGGCGATCTCGCGCTGCCGCTGCTCACCACGGAACGCTGCCTGGCGAAGGGCGATGTGCTCTGGACCGACGCCAGCATCACCTATTTCGGGTACTGCTCGGATTTCGGCCGGACCTGGCTGGTGGGCGACCGGCCGACCCCGCGCCAGCAGGATCAGTTTCATCAGTGGCGACACATTCTCGACGCGGTGCTCGGCGTCACGAAAGCCGGTGCAACATCTGGTGATCTGGCCCGGGCGGCGATCGCTGCGAACGGCGGCAGAAAGCCGTGGCTTCCCCATTTCTATCTGGGCCATGGCATCGGCACCAACGCGGCCGAGACCCCGATGATCGGCACCGACCTTGGGGCAGAGTTCGACGACGACTTCGACTTCCCGCCCGGGATGGTTCTGGTGTTGGAGCCGGTGGTCTTCCAGGACGGCACCGGTGGCTATCGAAGCGAGGAGATCGTGGTCATCACCGAAGGCGGCTGGTCGCCGCTCACCGACTACACCTATGCCCCCTATGGCGACTGAGGTACTGCCCGACGATCGGGCACTGCGCACCGTGCGGCGCGAACGGGCCTTCGCCGAGATGGAAGCCCACGACCTCGACATGCTCGTCCTGGGTAGACAGGCAAACGTCCGTTATTTCACAGGCGCACCGCAACTTTGGGTGGCCGGCACCCGTCCGTTCGGGCCGATCTGCACCGTGGTGCGGGCCACCCGTGAGATCTATCTGAACAGCACCTGGGACGAGGGAATTCCGGACGACATACCGCACGATCACCTGTATGGGTTGGCCTGGAATCCGATGACACTCATCTCGGTGCTGAAGAACATCGATGGAGCGCAGACCGCTCGGCGGGTTGGAACAGACGCTCTGTCGCCGACCTTTGCGAAGCTGCTGCCGGTGGCGTTTCCCGACGCCGACTTGGTCGACGGGGAGTTGGCGATGAGGGCAGCGCGGCGAATCAAGGCACCCGACGAGGTGACCGCGATCCGCTCGGCTCTGCGGGTGGCCGAGAACAGCCTGGCCGCTGCCGTGGCGGAGTTGAGGCCGGGTATAACCGAACAATCGTTGGCCGGTGTGCTGCTGGAGGCGGAAGCGGCGGGCGGGGTGTGCACGCCCGCGACTCAGGATGCGGCGTGGGTGACCTCGCGGGAACACCCATGGCGGCGGGTGAGTGGCGACGGAAGCGTGCAAGCGGGCGACCTGGTCGCATTCGCGGCCGGTGTGCTGGCCGATGGATACCTCGGCGAGGTGGGCCGGACGTGGCCCGCGGGCGATTCCGACACCGAAGCCACCCGTCAGCTCTACCGGCGGTCAACCGACCTGTGGGACCGGCTCATTGCGGCCTGCCGGCCCGGTGCCGTGGCCAGCAACCTGTTCGGCGCCTACGAGGCTGCCGGCGAGCCGCTACCGCCGATGCCGGTTGCGCACGGGCTCGGACTGGGCTTCGACCCACCTGTCGTCTCTCCACTGCTGCCGAAGACGGCGGCCGAAGCACGTCTGGACCCGGGGATGGTGCTCGCGGTCACTGGCTACGTCTGGGAGCAGGGCGTCGGGGCAGTGTTCGGCCGGGACGCAGTGCTCATCACCGCGGACGGACCGGAACTGTTGACCTCGAGTCCGTCGGCGATGAGCGCTGGCGTCGGAACTTCCTGAAGGAGAACGGATGTCAGACAGGCCATCACCAGAAGAGCTTATCGGCTACCACAAGGACCCGAAGACCAAGATCGCGACGGTCACCTTCAACCGCCCTGAATTTCTGAACGCGCCGACCTCGGCGGCGCGGCTGCGGTACGCGGACCTGCTGCGAGCCGCGACCGTAGACGACGACGTCAGGGTCGTCGTCATTCGCGGTGTCGGCGACAATCTCGGCAGCGGAGCCGACCTTCCTGAGTTCATGGAAGGCAACGACAATCCAGACCTGCGACTCGCTGAACTACGGCTTGAGGACGAGGGCGTTGGTGACGTGACCTATCCGCCGAAGGGATCGTTTCGGCACGGCGCGACGATCAGCGCATGGTACGCAAACGTACAGGCCGGTAACCGGCCCCTGCAGGAGCTGAAGAAGATCAGCATCGTCGAGGCCAAGGGCTACTGCTACGGCTGGCATTTCTACCAGGCCGCCGACGCCGACCTGGTGATCTCTTCCGACGATGCGCTTTTCGGCCATCCGTCCTTCCGGTACTACGGCTGGGGCCCGCGGATGTGGACGTGGGCGCAGACGATGGGTCTGCGCAAGTTCCAGGAAATGGTGTTCACGGGAAGACCTTTCACGGCAGCCGAGATGTACCAGTGCAATTTCCTGAACAAGGTGGTGCCGCGGGATCAGCTCGAGGCAGAGGTGGACAAGTACGCGCGGGCATGCGCGCGCAATCGACCGACCGATACCATTTTCCAGCAGAAGGTCTTCTTCGAGGTGGTCAAGCAATATCAGGGCGAATACATGGGCAGCCTGCTGTCCGCCTTCTTCGAATCGATGGGTGGGCATATCCAGCACGACGAAGATGACATGGACATGCATCAGGCGATCGACACCGGGTTGGCCGGGGCGGTCAACGACAACGACAGCAATTTCCCGCCGGACTTCCGATTGAGCAAGTCGAACCGCAAGAAGAAGGACTAGCGGGTGGAGCCAGAAGCTGGCCCACTGCACGGCTATCTGGTCGTCGACCTGTCCACGGGAATCGCCGGCGCCTACTGCACGAAGCTGCTCGCCGACGGCGGCGCCACGGTGGTCAAAGTTGAACCGTCGGGCGGTGATCCGCTGCGCAGGTGGTCGGCTTCGGGCGCAGAGATCCCGCCCGACGGTGACGGCGCGCTGTTCAGTTTTCTCGCGGGTTCCAAGCACAGCGTCGTCGCCGAACCTGATGTGGATGACGGCGTCGAGTTCGTTAGCGCACTGCTGGCAGGCGCGGACGCGGTGGTCTGGTCTCGCGGCTCGAAGATCGCTGAGCACCGCGCCTTTGCGCCGGACGAGATCCACCGCGTCCATCCGCATCTGACGGTCACGGCGATCACGCCGTTCGGGTTGGAAGGTCCGTGGCGGGACAAGCCGGCCACAGAGTTCACGCTGCAGGCATGGTCGGGTGGGATCGTCGGCCTGGGACGAGGCTCACCCGACCGCGCTCCGGTGTTCGTCGGTGGGCAGGTAGGGGAGTACTTCGCGGGGGCGTACGCAAGCGCCGCCACGCTTGCGTCGCGAATGCGGACCCTCGACACCGGCCGCGGGGATCTGATCGACCTGTCGATGCTCGAGACGCAGATCATGGGTCTCACCTATTACCCGGTGGCGTACTTCGAGATGCTCGGTCGGCCGTGGCGGGACGCTCGGCGGCCCACGGTTCCAGGGGTAGCAAGCGCCAAGGATGGCTTGGTGGACCTCGGGTGCGGCACCGCGCAGCAGTGGTTCGATCTTTGCGCGATGACCGGCCACGACGACTGGATCGACGAGGAGTCACCGTTGTCGATCACAGAACAGGCCAACGACAAGGCCGATGAGATCTACGAATGGGTCAAGAACCAGACAGTCGACGACATCCGCGACCTCGCAACGGCTTTCCGGATTCCCAACGCGCCGGTCGCCAACGGCGCCAATGTGACAGGGCTGGACCACTTCGTGGCGCGCCGGTCGTTTGTGTCCAACCCGCGCCATGGTTACCTGCAGCCCACCCACCCTTACCGCATGCAGCCGGCGCTGCTTCGGCCGCCGTCACCGGCGCCCCGGCTCGGCGAGCACACTGAGCAGTACCGCCGAGATTGCGGCCACGGTCGTGAAATCTCCCGATCAGCAGCCCAGCCCGCAATCTCGGCAATGCTGCCGCTGAGCGGTATCCGCGTTCTCGACATGACGACCTTCTGGGCGGGCCCGTCCTGCACCCACCCACTGGCGTTGCTCGGTGCCGACGTGATCCACCTCGAATCCACCAGGCGGCCCGACGGGACCCGGCTCATCGCCGGTGTGCCGGTTACCGAAGAGCAGTGGTGGGAGAAGTCGCCGATCTTCTCAAGCCTGAACACCAACAAGAAGGGCTTGACACTCGATCTGCAGAATCCGCGCGGTCAGGACCTTATGCGACGATTGATTGCGACATGCGATGTGATCGCCGAGAACTTCACGCCCAGGGTGCTCGACCAGATCGGCCTGGACTTCGCTGCGGTCCAAGCACTTCGGCCAGATGCGATCCTGCTGCGGATGCCCGGTTTCGGCCTCGACGGGCCCTGGCGCGACAACCCGGCCTTCGCGTATGCGATCGAGGCAGCTGCTGGGTTGAGCTGGCTGACCGGTTATCCCGACCGAAATCCCTACGAGCCGTATTCGATTGGTGACCCGAATGCCGGCGTGCACGCTCTGAACGGGCTGCTGCTGGCGTTGGAGCATCGACGCCGGACCGGTGAGGGCTCCTTCGTGGAGGCAGCGATGGTCGACGCAGCTCTCAATGTTGCGGCCGAACAAGCTATTGAATACACGGCGTACGGTGCGCTACTGCAGCGGGACGGAAACCGCGGACCGATGGCGGCGCCCCAAAACCTGTACCAGACAGCTGATATCGACGAGTTCGGCCGAGCTGACTGCTGGGTCGCGGTCGCCGTCGCCGACGACGCGCAGTGGCACCGTCTGCGCAGCGTCATTGGAAACCCGGCCTGGGCGATGAGCCCGGACTTCGCCACGGCGCAACGGCGACGAGAACACCACGAACTAATCGACAAGCATGTCTCGGCCTGGTGTCGGAGACAAAGCGGCGACGAGATCGTCAGCTGCCTGTGGGACGTCGGTGTGCCGGTCGCCAAGGTCATGCAGCCGCACCGGCAGACAGAGCTGCCACAATTGGCCTTCCGCGGATTCTTCGAAGATGTCGCGCATCCGGTGAACGGCGTTGCGCCACACAGCACATTGCCGATGAGATTGTCCGGCGGCCCGCGGCGATTCCATCGGCGCCATGCGCCCCTGCTCGGCGAGCACAACCGCGAGTTACTGACGGAGTTGGGCTTGAAGGACGCCGAAATCGACGAACTGGAAGCCGACGGCGTTATCGGCCGAGCACCCGCAATGTAGTCAAGCGTTCGGGGTCTCAAGCCCGGGTTCGCCTAACCTGGCGCGCATCGCACCCCATGGATCGGCGTATCTTCCCGGCGAATTGCGGTACGCGGACTGACGTTTGGTATACACCTTCGCCGCGGGAACGAGCAGCCGCAGGAGGTGGCGCTTCCATCCGGCCCGTGCCCTCATCTCGGAAACCATGTCGGGCCACGAATGGTGCTGGAACGACAACGCTTCCTGTGCTCGGCTGGCATCCATCCAATCGATGATGAACCAGTCGTCGTCGCTGTCGGGATCGCCGGGCCGGCCGTCCGGCAGCACGCCGTCCATGCCATACGCAGCGGCGAGGGTCCGGCCTACTTCGGCTTGCCGCAACTTGTGCGAGTCGTCGCCCGCGATCAACAGGATCTCACCGACGACGTCCGCAGTTGTGGCTGCCGCGAACGCTGTTGCGACGTCACGCACGTCGACGCCATGAAATCTTCCGTCGATGGGCAGTGCGCTTTCGATGTACGGCGCATCGGTGCCGACTGGCATCGCTGATGCCTCGACCGACAGCACGCCCCCCAAACGCAACACCACCCACTCGAGGTTCGACGCCCGCACGAGGTTTTCGGCCTCGAGCTTCTGGGCGCCGTACACCTCGGTCGGATGCGGCGGGGTGTCGGCGCGGAGCGGATTGCTGTGTCGATGAGGATTGCGAGAGCCGTAGACGGCAGCACTCGATGCCAGCACGAACCGCGGTGGGTCGGGCAGCGCCTCGGCGGCCCGTACCAACGTCGCGGTGGCGTCGACATTGACTTTGCGGCCCAGTGCGGCGTTGCGATACATCAGCGGAGCGAGCTGGGCGGCCAGGTGAACGATCGCGGCAGGTGCCACCTCGGAAAGCAGGCGATCCACCTCGGCCGCATTCGTCAGGTCCGCCCATCGGACTTCCGCACCGGCGGGCAGCGCCCGCGCCTTCTTGTGATTGGCCGGCATGTCGAGGTCCGTGGCCACCACTGGACGACCGGCGGCTGCGAACTGCTTGACGGTCTCGGACCCGACCAGGCCGAAGCCACCCGTGACAAGCACCGTGTCGGACATTCGTCTCCTTCTTCTGACTAACCGCCTGCGTTCGCCGGAGCCATCGCGGTGTCGACCCGTTTCGGATCACCGGGGAAGCCCGCCGCTCGGCGACTCCGGTGTGTCGGTGAACGTCGGATAGCACCGCGATGTAACCGGTCGGCATAACTCCACACCGTCGTAGTGAACGCGCTGCCCGCCGAAAGCAGCCTGAGATCGGCGTCCGCGACACGTCAGGCCGAAATGTTCTTACCTGCCGAGAACGTGATTCTCGCCTATCAGCCGACGAATCCGTGGGCGCAGAAATCCCAGACTTCGTCGGCGCTGATGGGATGAGAGGCGGCCTCGTCGGTGTCTGCGCCAGACTGCTGCGCGACGAACATGACTGTTTGCATGGTCATCGCGGCCATCCGCCGCGGATTGACGCCTTTGCGCAATTGCCCCGCCGCGCTTACTTCTTCCATCAGCTCCGTCAACAGCGCATGCAGCGGCGCATGGGCAATCTTGACCTCTGACGGGTGAGACACCAGCAACCGGGGAGCGAAATCGGTGAACAGCGGCCGTTGCGCGTCGGGATCGGACCGCGAGGCCTCGAACAGCAGCTTGACCGCGACCTGCAATCGCTCGAGCGGATCCGAATGACCTTGGGTGGCCGCACGGATCTGTTCGGCGGACCGGCTCAGGGCGTCTTCGAAAAGAGCGAGCAGGAGCTCATGCTTGCCGTCGAACTGCAGGTAGAAGCTCCGCAGCGACTGGCGGGACCGGTCCACGACCTCTTGGACGGTGAAGTCGGTAGTGCCCTTTTCGATGATGATGGCCTGGGCGGCGTCCAGGAAACGCTGAACGCGCTGTGCGGCTCTCAGCTTTGCTGTCTTGATCGACCGTTCGACCGCGCGCTGCTTCCAGGCCGGCTCTTCGCTTGGGCTGGTCATCGGGTGCCCGAATGCGTGCAGCGAAATGAGAACATCATTGAACTGTACAGGAGAACGTCGTGCAAACCCGGCCTCGAAAGCCCCGGACGCCGTCGTGTCCGAGATTGTAACTTTCTCACGACGAGAATAGTATTCTCTTGAAGGCTGCTGAGGAAGCCCTTCGTGAGGACCGGTGATGATTCCGACGCGCTGGACGTCCCGCTGGACCTATAGCTGGCCGCGGCGGCGCGATCTGCTGCACCGGCGGGTGCCGATTCGCCGCACCGTGCTGGTCTGGTGCAGGGCAGCGGGAGACGGCGACTCAGAGGTCCACGAGCCGCGGCACTGATCTGCGCTGCCGCAGCTCGGCACCGGCTTCCCGGGTGAGTTCCCGCGAGCTCCCGAGCAGGCCGTCGAGGACCAGTGCGCGCCGCACATGGCGGTGCAAGTCGTGTTCGGCCGTGAAGCCGATGCCACCGAGGACCTGCTGGCAGTGACGTGCCGTGGTGAGTGCGGCGTGGCCCGCGGCGGCCTTGGCCAGTAGCGAGCTCAGGTCGTCATCGGCTCCGCTCAGCGTCGCTTCGGCACCCTCGATGGCGACGAGCGTCTCAGCCAGCCGATGACGGATGGCTTGAAATGATGCGACCGGACGCCCGAACTGGACACGATCGAGCGCGTGGCGGCGCGCCAGCGACAGCATGGCCCGGCTGGTGCCGACGAGCCACCAGCCCAGCGCTCGTCTGCCGGCCGCCAGTGGCGCCGGCCTGTGTTCGGTGACCCGATGCAGCGGCAGATCCTCGTCGAGCGCGGAGCTCGGTTGGTCGGTGCGCTCCCAGAGCACCCACGACCCACCGGCGAACGGCAGCGGCACAGTTTCGCCAACGGGCCGGCCCGCCTCGTTCAGCACCACGTCGTTCAGCACAGGCGCGTGTGTGCCTGTCTCGCCAAACAGCTTGAACACCAGCGGGATTGCGGCTTCAGGCATCTCGCCGAGCATCTCGAGCCACCCGAGATCGGCCAGCGCCTTGTCGAGTTCATGGCCCGACGACGCGGCCATCGTCTTGCGCAGAGTCTCGGCAAGCAGCTCCAGATCATCCGAAGCGACGGCGTCCACGATCACTCCTTCCCGAGATCGAGCAGCCTGCGAGCGATGATGTTGCGCTGAATTTCGGCGGTGCCGCCATAGATGGTCGCCGCGCGCGAGTAAAGGAATTCGGTGCGCCATGGTGTGTCGTCGAGTTCGATGGCGCCGGGCAGCAGGTCGTGCACGGTGTCGTAGAGCCGTTGCTCGGCGGTGGCCAGCAGTACCTTGTCGATCGACGTCTCCGGACCGAGACGCGCCCCGTCGGCGAGCCGGTGCTGCGTTGAGCGCGAACGGCAGCGCAGCGTGTGCAGTGCCAGGTATGCCGAGCCCACATCGAGGTCTGCGATCGGGTCGTCCTCATCAACCGCCTCGGCGATGAGTCGGTCGAATCTCGCATACAGATAAGCGATTCGCTGCCAAAAGCAGGTGGAGCGCTCGTAGGGCAGCAGGTCCATGGCGAGCTGCCAGCCGTCGCCGGGCTTGCCCAGCATCCGGTCACCGGGGATCACCACATCGTCGAAATACACCTCGCAGAACTCGTCGACGCCGTGCATCGTTCGTAGCGGCCTGGCGGTGATACCGGGCGTGTCCATGTCGACGAAAAATGCGGTGATGGCTTGATGGTTCGGGGTGTCCCCGATCCCAGTACGGGTGAGCAGGATGCATCGGTCCGAGTACTGCGCAAAGCTCGTCCAGACCTTCTGTCCGTTGACGATCCAGTCGTCGCCTCGCGGGGTGGCGCGCGTTGAGAGCGACGCGAGATCGCTGCCGGACCCGGGTTCTGAGAAGCCCTGACACCATTGTTCGCGACCACTGAGAAGCCGCGGCACCATTTCGGCGGCGAGTTCTGCTGGCGCGTAATCGATCATCGTCGGCGCCAGCACCTCGACCATCGAGTACGGGCCCGGTTCGGCGAGACCGCGGCCGACAATCTCTTCACCGACAATCGCGCGAAGCATCGCCGGGCCGCCCAGTCCGCCGACTTCGACAGGCCAGCCGTAGCGCATCCAATCGGCGTCATACAGCGCCCGGTGGACTCGGGCGAGCTGCTTGATGTGGCCTTCAAGCGAGTGATCCGGGCCAGGCGTCAGGTCGTTCTCGTCGAGCCAAGCCCGCAAACCAGCGCGGAATTCGGCGACGTTCATGCAGGCGGGCGGCCAACCGCATGGGGGCGGCCTGAGTCGTGTGCACCGCTGCGGCGGATGAACGTCATCGCGCGCGTCTTCAGGCGCCATCCGCCGGCGGTGCGGACGTAGGTGTCGCGGTAGTAGCCGATCCGCATGTCGTGGCTGGCCTGGTCGATGAAGCACAGCGGCTGGGTGCCGCTTGCGGTGTCGCCGTCAATGTCGACCAGCGCCGTCCCGGTGAGGAACAATCCCTTGGGCGCGGCGTCGACCAAGACCGGAAACCTCTCCAGCGCATAGGTTTCGCCGAACGCGCTGTACGTGCCGTCGGGGGTGAAGACTTCGAGTAAACCGTCGATGTCCTGCTGGGTGATCGTCACCGCGTATTTGGCCAGCAGCTGCTGGATCTCCACAATGTCATCGGCGCCGCTACTTCTTGGCATAGACCTTGCCGCCCTTCATGACGAAGCTCACGTTCTGCGTAACGGTGATGTCGGTCAACGGATCTCCGGGCACCGCGATGACATCGGCGAGCTGTCCCTCGGCCAGCCGGCCGCGATCTGTGACGTTGATCAGGTCTGCGGCGACGGTGGTCGCCGCGCGCAGAACGGCAATAGGCGGCATGCCCCACTCGACCAGCGTGACAAGCTCGTCGGCATTCTTGCCGTGGGGGATCGCGGGAGCGTCCGTGCCGACCGCGATCTTCACCCCTGCTTCGTAAGCGGCTTTCATCGATGTGCGCGCCTTCGGGAACATCTCTGCGGCCTTGGCTTGCAGTTCCGGCGGCGCCTTGGACACATCCATCGCTTCGGCCAGCCGTCTGGTGGTGACCAGGAAGGTGCCGTGCTCGACGAGCATGGCGATTGCTTCATCGTCGATCAGGAACCCGTGCTCGATACAGTCGATACCAGCGGCGACAGCGTGCTTGACGGCCTCGGCGCCGTGGGTGTGCGCGGCGACGCGCAGGCCGCGGCGATGTGCCTCGTCGACGATTGCGCGCAGCTCCTCGTCCGAATAGTGTTGTGCACCAGGCGCTCCGGTCAGTGACATGACGCCCCCGGAACAGCAGACCTTGATCAGCTGCGCGCCGTGCTTGATCTGGTACCGCACGGCCCTGCGGATCTCGTCGACGCCGTTGGCGATGCCTTCCTCGACGGACAGCTCGAGAACGTGGGGTGCGAACGCCGCGAACATGGTCGGATCCAGGTGCCCGCCTGTCGGAGTGATGGCGTGCCCGGCGGGCACGATGCGCGGACCCTCGATCCAGCCCGCGTCGATTGCCTTGCCCAGCGCGACGTCCAAGAGGTAGCCGCCGGTCTTGACGAACAGACCCAGGTTGCGCACGGTGGTGAACCCGGCGCGCAGCGTGCGCCGCGCATTGCCGACGGCGCGCAGCACACGCGTGGGTGGATCGTCCTGGACCTGCGAGAGCGCCGGCGTCTCGCCTCGACCGCCCATCAGGAGGTTGACCTCCATGTCCATCAACCCGGGCAGCAGGATCGACTCACCGAGATCAATCACCTCGCCCTCGGCGTCACCGCCGACCCCGACGATCCGGTCGTCCTCGATCCGCAGAACGCCCGGCCGGACGATCTTTCCGGTGTCGACGTCCACGAGCCCCGCGGCGGTGAGGGTCGGCACCTCTAGACCACCGGCTCCCTGACGAGTTCGATATACGTGGCGCCGCTGTCGAGTACGCGGGGTTGCTTCCACACCTCGATGGGGAACGACACGTTGACCAATGATTGCATCAGATGCATCAACGCCTTTGCTTCGTCGGGCATCTCGTGCAGCGGGAATCGGGCGTCGAGGTAGACCATCGCGTCCTCGAGGCGGCCGAACGCCGCGTCGTAGAACTCCTGCATCTCGGCCATGGTCGAGGCCAGCCGCTTGGTGTAGCGCTCCTGCTCGGTGGGCAGGCACCAGTCGTTGAACCCTTCCAGGTCCGCGAACTCAGACGGTAGCTTTGACATTGGCCTTCCCATTCTTCCTGTACTCGTTCACGTAGTCGCCCGCGGTCTTGTGCAGGTGCCGGAGCAGGATCTCCTGATCGCACAGCGGAAAGTCCGTGACCACCTTCGTGTTGATCATGGTCTGGGTTGCTTCCAAGGTGTTGGCGTCCTGGAACGCGTACTCCTTGAACGTCACCGCCGCCAGCTCCTGCGCGAGGCGTTGGCGGGTGTCCTTCGGCGGGACGAAGTACAGGGTGCACTCGAAGATGTGCTTGTCCACCGCGGTGGGCCAGTAGTGGTACGTCAGATACCAACCCGGCGCCCAGAACAGCAGTGTGAAGTTGGGGAAGAACTCGAACGAGTCAGTGCCCCAGGACTTTTGCCTGGCCGGATTGATCGCGGGCGGTAACTCGTCGGGAAGAATGCCCTTGATATCCGGCCGATCCCACGGACCGAACAGGCCGCTGTGAAGCACCCGCTCGATGGGCTTGACCATGTTGAGGTCCTTGGGCGGCGACATCCCGCCCCAGGACGAGATCATTCCGTGATCACCCTTCAGGTCGTAATGCAGTGCCTCGAAGCCGTATCCGAGCAGCTTGTCCGCCTCCTCTTTGGTTGCCTGCTTCTGGTGCAGCACCGGCGCGTGGTAGAACTCGGTGAACGCGTCGATGAACAGTTTCCAGTTCGCGTTGACCTCGGCTCGGTAGGTGTAGGTCTCGGTCATCTCGTGGAAGGGGTAACCCTCCAGGCCCTTCCCGAACTCACCCAGGTAATCGACCAGCGGTTCGGCGCCTTTATCGAAATTGATGAAGATGAACCCTTCCCAGACCTCGCAGCGCACGGGCACCAAGCCGAACTTCGCTTTGTCCAGGTCGAAAAACTCGTCCTCCTGCTGTACGAACGTCAGGTCGCCTTTTAGGCTGTAGCGCCACGCGTGGTACTTGCAAGTGAACTGGCGGCACGTCCCCGAAACCTCTTCGCCGGGATAGTCGTTCCACACCAGCTTGTTTCCGCGGTGACGGCACATGTTGTAGAACGCGCGGACCTCGTTGTCGGTGTCCTTCACGATGATGACTGAAGTGCCCACCCCGACCGACGGCATCTCCTTGGTGAAGTAGCTGCCCTTGCGGGGGAGCCGTTCGACCCGCCCGACGTTGAGCCAGAGCTTCTTAAAGATCGCCTCCTGCTCGAGCTTGTAGCGTTCGGGATCAATCGAGTCGGTGTAATCGACCGGCGCGGTGCCCAGCTCCGGCCAGTTCTCTGTCCAGCTTCCGGCACCCGGTTTCGGGAAATGTGCCACGTTGTTTACCTCTCTCGCTCGAGCTCGACGCCAAAGGTGTTCAAAGCCATCGCCACTGTGACGTAGCAGCCAACCGTGAAAACAAAGTCCATCCGCTGCCGCTCGTCGAAGCGCTCTGAAAGCGCCGACCACGTCGCGTCTGACAGCTCGAACTTGTCGAGGAGTTCGTCCACGCCGGCCACGACCGTCCGGTCGAACCCGTCCGCGGTGTCCCCGCGCTGCACGCCGACGATCTCCTTCTCGGTCAGCCCCTCCCGCAGACCGATCTTGACGTGTTGCGCCCACTCGTATTTTGAATCGGTTCGGTGCGCCACCCGCAGGATCGCCAGTTCGCGGAGCCGGGGCGGCAACGTCGAGCGGTACAGCAGATGCACGTTGAAACGCAGAAACGCCTTCGTCAGGTCGGGATGGCGGACGAATGTCGAGAGAATGTTGCTCGCCGATTCTGGATTGCGGCGCTCCTCGGGGAGCATCACGGCGAGCGCCTGCTGGACGGCGTCGTCCCACTGGTCAGCGGGCAACGGCGGCAGTCGCACGACAGTATCCTCTCACATCCGAGAATTAGATTCTCGTAATTCGCCTAATAGGTTTCCATGTTTCGGGCCGATGGTCAATGTCAGCCGCTTGGACGTGGTCCGAACGTCAACCGAGAGCAGGGGCGAAGACCCCCGGCAGGCGTGAGGGACTAGACTATGGACGTTGATTCTCTCACTGCGAGAAGATAGTTTCCACGGGTAGAGAACCACAGTCGACCTGCGACGCGGAGGCTTCGATCGAAAGGAACGGCACGTGAACAAAGAAGACATGATCCTGATCAGCGTCGACGACCACATCGTCGAGCCGCCCGACATGTTCAAGAACCACCTGGCCAAGAAGTACATCGACGAGGCACCCCGACTGGTGCACAACCCCGACGGCTCGGATACCTGGCAGTTCCGCGACATCGTCATACCCAACGTCGCGTTGAACGCGGTCGCCGGTCGTCCCAAAGAGGAGTACGGCCTCGAGCCGCAGGGTCTGGATGAGATCCGTCCCGGCTGCTACAACGTCGACGAGCGGGTCAAGGACATGAACGCCGGCGGCATCCTCGGATCGATCTGCTTCCCGTCGTTCCCCGGTTTCGCCGGCCGGCTCTTCGTCACCGATGATCCGGATTTTTCGCTGGCGTTGCTGCAGGCTTACAACGACTGGCACATCGAAGAGTGGTGTGGGGCCTATCCGGCCCGGTTCATCCCGATGGCGCTGCCGGTGATCTGGGATGCCGAGAAGTGTGCCGAGGAGGTGCGCCGAGTCGCCAAGAAGGGCGTGCACGCGCTGACCTTCACCGAGAACCCGGCGGCGATGGGCTACCCGAGCTTCCACAACGAGTACTGGAACCCGCTGTGGAAGGCGTTGTGCGACACCAACACCGTGATGAACGTGCACATCGGGTCGTCGGGTAGGCTGGCGATCACGGCCCCCGACGCTCCGATGGACGTGATGATCACGCTGCAGCCGATGAACATCGTGCAGGCCGCCGCTGATCTGTTGTGGTCCAAGCCGATCAAGGAATACCCGGACCTCAAGATCGGGCTGTCGGAGGGCGGCACCGGTTGGATCCCGTACTTCCTGGAGCGCGCGGATCGCACATTCGAGATGCACTCGACGTGGACACATCAGGACTTCGGCGGCAAGTTGCCCAGCGAGGTGTTCCGCGAGCACTTCCTCACGTGCTTCATCAGCGATCACGTGGGAGTCAAGCTTCGCAACGAGGTCGGCATCGACAACATCGCGTGGGAGGCCGACTATCCCCACAGCGACTCGATGTGGCCGGGCGCGCCCGAGCAGCTTCACGACGTTCTCACTGAGCACAACGTGCCCGACGACGACATCAACAAGATGACGTACGAGAACGCGATGCGCTGGTACTCGTTCGACCCGTTCAGCCACATCACCAGGGAACAGGCGACAGTCGGTGCGTTGCGGAAGGCCGCCGAGGGCCACGACGTGTCCATTCGGGCACTCAGCCAGCACAAGAAGGCGGGCACCAGCTTCGCCGACTTCGCCGCGAGCGCCAAGGAATTGACCGGCGCTCAGGACTGATCCGGCATCGGATGCCGTGCGCCGGTGCGGATGAGATGTCCGTGCACCGGCGCACGTGCACGTCCGGGAACCAGCAGCGGACCAAAGGAGAGTTGTCGTGCCCGGCAGTGGAATGAGCTTCGAACTGACCGACGATCAGGTACTGATCCGAAAGTCGGTCGCTGAGCTCGCGTCGAAGTTCGACGACCACTACTGGATGGAGAAAGATCAGGCGCACGAGTTCCCCGCCGAGTTCTATCAGGCCATCGCCGACGGGGGTTGGCTCGGGATGACCATCCCCGAGGAGTACGGCGGCCACGGCTTCGGCATCACCGAAGCCACCCTGCTCGCCGAGGAGGTCGCCCGGTCCGGCGGCGGAATGAACGCCGCCAGCTCGATCCACCTGTCGATCTTCGGGATGCATCCGGTGGTGGTACACGGCTCGGACGAACTCAAGGCACGCACCTTGCCCCGCGTAGCGACCGGGGAATTGCATGTGTGCTTCGGGGTGACCGAGCCGGGTGCCGGCCTGGACACGTCACGGATCACGACGTTCGCCCGCCTCGAGGGCGACCATTATGTGGTCAACGGCCGAAAGGTGTGGATCTCCAAGGCGGGTGAATCTCAGAAGATCCTGCTTCTCACCCGGACTCAGCCCTACGACGAGGTCACCAAGAAGACCGACGGGATGACGCTGTTCCTCACCGACCTCGACCGTGACACGGTCGACATCCGGCCGATCCGCAAGATGGGTCGCAACGCCGTGTCGTCCAACGAACTGTTCATTGACGACCTTCAGATTCCGGTCGAGGACCGAGTCGGTGAGGAAGGCAGGGGATTTCAGTACATCCTCGACGGTCTGAACCCCGAGCGGATGCTGATCGCCGCCGAGGCGCTGGGGCTGGGCAGGGTCGCGCTCGACAAGGCGGTGAAGTACGCCAACGAACGCCGGGTCTTCGACAGGCCGATCGGCATGAACCAGGGCATTCAGTTCCCGCTGGCCGACTCGCTTGCGCGGCTTGATGCGGCCGAGCTGATCCTGCGCAAGGCCACCTGGCTTTACGACCGCGGAAAGCCGTGCGGGCGCGAGGCCAACACCGCGAAATACCTGTGCGCGGACGCAGGTTTCACCGCCGCCGACCGTGCGCTGCAGACACACGGCGGCATGGGATATTCGGAGGAGTACCACGTTTCGAGGTACTTCCGGGAGGCTCGCCTGATGAAGATCGCCCCCGTCAGCCAGGAGATGATCTTGAACTTTCTCGGGTCGCACGTGCTCGGATTGCCGAGGAGCTACTGATGACAAATCCGCTGTTCGACCTCACCGGCCGATCGGCACTGGTCACGGGCGCGGCAGGCGGTATCGGCTCGGCGGTCGCGCACGCGCTCGCTGCGGCGGGCGCCGCGGTACTGGTCACCGACCTCGACAAGGACGCCGCATCGGCTGTGGCGGAACGGATCCGCACTGACGGTGGTGAGGCCGAGAGCGCAGCGCTGGACGTGGCCGATCGTGCGTCAGCGGACGCTGCCGTGGCACAGGCGGCCGGCCTGTCCGACGGCGCGCTGCACATCCTGATCAACAACGCGGGCGTGACCGCACCGGCGATGTTCGCCGACCTGACCGAAGAGAACTTCAGACGGCTGATCGACGTCCACATGATGGGGGCGTTCCACTGCTCGCAGGCCGCGCTGCCGTTCATGCCGACCGACGGCAAGGGCCGCATCATCAACGTCACATCGTCCGCCGGCCTCACCGGCACCCTCGGCCAGGTGAACTATTCGGCGGCCAAGGCCGGGATCATCGGGTTCACCAAGTCGCTGGCTCGTGAATTGGCACGCAAGAACATTCTGGTCAATGCTCTCGCACCGCTGGCCGCGACCCCGATGACCGAGACCATCAGGACGAACGAGAAGTTCGCCGCGAACATGATCGCGCGAATCCCGCTGCGCCGCTGGGCTGAACCGCGCGAGATCGCGGGAGCGTTCGTATTCCTGGCCTCAGACGCGGCGTCCTACATCACCGGACAGGTGCTACCTGTCGACGGCGGCATGGTGATGTGATGACCGAATCTGGGCAGCCGGGCGCGCCGCTGGCCGGCATCACCGTCGTGGCCCTCGAACAGGCGGTGTCCGCGCCGATGTGCACGCGAACGCTCGCCGACTTCGGTGCCCGGGTCATCAAGATCGAGAACCCGCAGGGCGGCGACTTCGCGCGGCATTACGACGACGTTGTCAACGGCCTTGCGGCGCACTTCGTTTGGGTCAACCGCGGCAAAGAGTCGGTGACCCTCGACGTGAAGTCCCCGGACGGCATCGAGCTGCTGCACCGACTGCTCGACCGTGCTGAGGTGCTGGTGTCGAATCTCGCGCCCGGATCCACGGCACGGCTGGGCATCGCCTCCGACGACATGGAGGTGCGGCACCCGGGCGTGATCGCGGTCGAAATCGACGGCTATGGACCCGGCGGGCCGTTATCCCACAAGCGCGCGTACGACCTGCTCATCCAGGCGGAGTCGGGAGTGTGCGCGGTTACCGGCAGGCCAGGGGAGCCTGCGAAGCCGGGCCCGCCCGTCGCCGACGTCTGCAGCGGGCTCTACGCGGCGCTTTCTGTCCTGGCGATGCTGTGCGGCCGGAGCCGCCCAGCCGGCGACATCGAGGGGCGCAATCGCGAAAAGACCCGCGACGGCAACGCGGTCCGGGTGAGCCTGTTCGACACGGCGACCGAGCTGATGGGCTATCACCTGAACTACACCCGGCATTCGGGAATCGACCAGCAGCCGCTCGGCATGAGCTCGCCCGCGGTCGCCCCCTACGGCACCTACCGCACCGCGGACGATGAGATGGTGGTTCTCGGCACCACGAATGACGCCGAATGGCAGCGGCTTGCGCGAGATATCCTGCAGCGTAGCGACTTGGCAGTCAACGAACGCTACCGGACGAACACGGGTCGGGTCATCCATCGTGCCGTGCTCGACGAGGTGGTCGGGACGTGGTGCGCGCAGCACGATTTGGCGCACATTCAGAAGACGGCCGATGCTGCGGGCATCGGCAACGCCCGCTACAACGTTCCCAGCGAGGTGCTCGAACACCCGCAACTCGCGGCCCGCGACCGCTGGCGCCACATCGACACACCCAACGGGCCGGTCCCGGCGCTGCTGCCGCCCCCGGTGATCGCCGGATACGAGCCGCCGATGGGGGGAGTGCCGGGGTTAGGGCAGCACACCGATTCGGTGCTGGCCGAACTTGGAATCGACGACGACGAGATCGCAAGGCTGCGTGAGCAGGGCGCGATCGGACCGGCTTACCGCTGATGCCCAGGTCCGGCGAACCAGTGCTGTTGTCGAGCGATCGCGACGGCGTTCGGACACTGACCCTCAACAGGCCCGATCGCAAGAACGCGATCAATGCGCAGTTGTGGATTGAGCTGGCCGACGCGTTGCGCGCGGCCGCGCGTGACCGCGATCTTCGTGCCCTGGTCGTCACCGGCGCGGGAGGGGCCTTCTGCTCGGGCGCGGACATTTCCACACCCGAGGATGTCCACCCGGAGCACAAGTTGCGCAGGCTCACCGATGTCGCGCTGGCATTACACGAACTGACGGTGCCCACCATTGCCAAAGTGGCCGGCGTGGCCGTGGGAGCGGGCTGGAACCTGGCCCTGGGCTGCGACTTCGTCGCAGCGACCCCGGAATCGCGGTTCTGCCAGATCTTTTCGAAGCGCGGGCTGTCGGTCGATCTCGGCGGCTCATGGCTGCTGCCGAGACTCGTCGGGCTTCAGCAGGCCAAGCGGCTGGTGCTGCTCGCCGAGGTGATCGACGCGGCGGAGGCTCACTCCCTGGGCCTGGTCACCTGGGTCAAGCCCAGCGACGAGATCGACGTGTTCGTCGATGAACTGGCCGCGCGGCTCGCGGCCGGCCCGCCCTTCGCGCTGGCACAGAGCAAGGGGCTGCTCAACGACGGCGCGAACGCGACGTTGCGCGCGGCGCTGGCCAACGAAGCCCGCGCACAGCCCGGCAACTTCGCCACCGCAGACTCAATGGAGGCATACGCGGCGTTCGCCGAGAAGCGGACGCCGACGTTCGCGGGTCGCTGGGCGGTGAACAGAACGGAGAACAAAGATGCGTGAAACGGTGATCGTCGAGGCGGTCCGCACCCCGGTCGGCAAGCGCAACGGTGGGCTCTCCACGATGCACGCCGCCGATCTTTCGGCCGTTGTCCTTCGCGAACTCGTCGACCGCACCGGCATTGACCCGGCGCTCGTCGACGACGTGGTCTGGGGGTGTGTGTCGCAGGTCGGCGACCAGTCGAGCAACATCGGACGCTATTCGGTGCTTGCCGCGGGGTGGCCGGAGACGATCCCGGGGACGACGATCAACAGGGCGTGCGGCTCGAGCCAACAGGCGCTGGACTTCGCGGTGCAGGCCGTGATGTCGGGCCAGCAGGATGTCGTCGTCGCGGGCGGTGTCGAGGTGATGAGCCGGGTGCCGCTCGGCGCCGCGCGGGCCACCGGCATGCCGTACGGCCCGAAAGTCCTTGAGCGCTACGGAAACTTCTCCTTCAACCAGGGCCTGTCTGCGGAGATGATCGCGCAGAAGTGGGGATTCTCGCGCACTCGGCTCGACGAATACTCGGCGCTGTCCCACGAGCGGGCCGCCACCGCCCAGGACAACGGCGCCTTCGATGTCCAGATCGTCCCGGTGTTTCCGGATACCGCGGTGGTGGTGGCTGTCGACGAGGGCGTGCGGCGCGGAACCAGCGTGGAGAAGCTCGCCGCCCTCAAGCCCGCGTTCGCCGACGACGGTGTGATCCACGCGGGCAACTCATCCCAGATTTCCGACGGGGCAGCTGCCCTGCTCGTGACCACCGCCGACAAGGCCTACGAGCTCGACCTGACGCCGATGGTGCGGTACCGCGCGGGTGCCGTCACCGGCGCCGATCCCGTGCTGATGTTGACCGGCCCCATTCCGGCCACCGAGAAGGTGCTGCGCAAGGCCGGCGTGCCGCTTGCGGATGTCGGCGTCTTCGAGGTGAACGAGGCGTTCGCCCCGGTGCCGCTGGCCTGGCTGGCCGAGACCGGTGCAGACCTTGACAGGCTGAACCCCCTCGGCGGCGCGATCGCGCTCGGCCACCCGCTCGGCGCGTCCGGCGCTGTGCTGATGACGCGCATGATTCATCACATGCGCGACAACGGAATTCGCTACGGCCTGCAGACCATGTGCGAAGGCGGGGGTACGGCCAACGCCACCCTGGTGGAGCTCGTCTCGTAGCCGGCCTGGACACGAACGCCGGCGCCGCCCGCAGCTGTGCCGGCACCAGCGAGGTGGTGAAGGTGATCATCGCGAAGTCGCGGGGCCGTTAGACCCCCGCCGAGACCCCGGTCAAGAAAATTTCCGGCATCGCGGCCTTGTCAGAGTGGCCAAACCAACCTACTGTGTGCTCACTAGGTTGGTTGGCGAAGGAGTCTGGTGCCCGATCAAGTGCCTTCCGCTGTTCGCGCGAGCGCTCATCGGCCGTACGCCACGCTTCTGGCCAAGGGCGAGGACCGCAAGCAGCGCATCCTCGCGGTCGCCGAGCGACTCCTGGCGCGCAACGGCTGGCGCAACACCTCGCTGGCCCAGATAGCCAAGGAAGCCGGAGTGACCCCGGCCGGGTTGCTGCATCATTTCGAGTCCAAGGAGCAGCTCCTCAACGCAGTGCTCGATGCCCGCGACGCTGACGATGACGCACACGCCGACCGGTCGACAGGGGACCTCGTCGCGGAGATCAGGCGGGTGTCCGAGCGGTTTGACCGCGCGCCCGAACTGATCGGCACGTTCACGGTGCTGCTCGTCGAGAACATCTCGCCCGACGCGCCGCTGCACGACCGCCTCCTGGCGCGCTACCGGGACGCGGTCGACATCGTCGCCGACATCATCCGGCGAGGTCAGAGCGACGGACGCTACCGGAGCGAGGTGGACGCGGCCGCCAAGGCCACCGAGATCATCGCCTTCGTAACAGGAATGGAGACGACATGGTTGCTCGATCCCTCGATACCGCTGACGGAAGTGTTCAAGGGCTACGCCGAGTCGCTCGCCCGCGAGCTCGAGCCGATGAGGACGACATGAGATACCGCCTCGACCTTGTCGCCGCAAGCGTGGCCGACGTGGTGACCTGCGCCGGTGGCTGGCTGTGCGATCGAGTGATGGCCGGCTGGGATGTCACCGTGCTGGTCGGCGAACACGACGACCTGCGGCCGATTCGCATCCTCGGCGCCGACACGCTGAACCTCGAAACCGCGTTGGCGCTGTGGGCGCAACGCCCTCACCCTCATACGCTCGCGGTGTCCATGGACCTCGTCGCGTCCGACTCGCGCATCCGCACTGTTGTCATGGAGGCCCTCGATCACGGCACCACCGAAGTCACGCTGTGGGGCGAGAACTGGCCGGCAGAACTCAACCGCACCGTCGACTGCGTCGAGCATCGGCTCAGCGCGGCCGCGCGGGCGTTCAAGGCCCAAGCCCTTGGCGCGCTGCCGCGGCCGGCGGGGTCGGTGGGGTCTGCCGAGATGTTCCGCAGCGGAATGGCGAACTGTCTGTCCGTGGTCGCTGACCTGGTCCCAGCCAGCTAGTTGCTGCTGTCGAGGTCGATCAGCACCTTCCCGATGGCTTTGCCGTCGGCGACGTGGCGTAGCGCGCTCGCCGTTTCGGCAAGGGGGAAAGTGGCGCCGATGTGGGGCGCCACTCGACCCGAGACGAGAAGGTCTCTGAGCTCTTCTTCGTTGCGCGCGAACTCATCCGGTGCCAGGTCCTGGAACTGAAACCCTGAGATCTGTACACCCTTCACCAGCACCAGGTTCAGCGGAATGCGGGGAATGACCCCCGAGGCGTAGCCGATGGTGACGAAGCGGCCGCCCCGGCGTAGCGATCGCAGGGCGGGCTCCGAGAGTTCACCGCCTACCGGGTCGATGACAGCATCAGCGCCCTCGCCAAGTGCGATGCGCAGCGCCGAGCGCACATCACCGGATCGATGGTTGATCAGGTTTCGCGCGCCGTAAGAGGCTGCGACATCGAGTTTTTCGTCCGATGATGCGACTGCGGTGACAGACAGGCCGAGCTGATGAGCGAGTTGGACCGAGGCGAGGCCCACACCGCCGCCGGCGCCAAGCACGATGAGTTGGTCGCCTGTGCGCACCCGGGCGGCAGAGCGCAGCGCGTGATACGCCGTGCCGTAGGCGACCCCGAACGCGGCGGCGGTGTGTTCGTCGATGCCGTCGGGAATCCGCCTCAGCTCGGCGGCCGGGACTACCACTTCGCTTGCGAATGCGCCGTAGACCCCGGTTCCGGTGACCCGGTCACCAACTGCGAGACCGCCTGCACCGTCGGTGGTTTCGTCGATGACACCGGCGAATTCACTGCCGGGCACAAACGGCGGCGGCACGCTGATCTGGTACTTGCCGGCGATCAGCAGCACGTCGGGAAAGTTCACGGCGGCGGCGCACACGCGCACCCGCACCTCACCCGCAGCCGGTGTCGGTAGCGGGCGCTCCTCGATGCGAACCACCTCGGGCGGTCCATATGCCGGGCACACCGCTGCGCGCATGGTCACCGCGAGTAGTCGGTGCTTTCGGCCAGACCGGCGGCCGATTCCATCAGCTCCGTCACGATGGGGCCGAACGCCTGCAGTTTCTGGTCGTCACCGGCGCGCTGAAACCCTTGTTCGAGAACGATGGCCAGTTTCCATTTCGCAAGGATCAGGTAGTAATCGAGGTCATCGACCTGTCGACCGGAGACCTCCGCGTAGTGCCCGACCAACTGCGAGCGCGATGGCATCCCGTGCAAGTCGACGTAGCTCGCCCCGATAGCCTCGGCCGCTTGGGTGTCCTCGGGCCAGCCCTGCACCATCCACGCCAGGTCGAGTTTCGGGTCGCCGACAGTGCCCATCTCCCAGTCGACGATGGCGGCCAGCCGGGCGGGCGCCCCGTCGAAGTACATGACGTTGGCGAACTGGTAGTCGCCGTGCATCAAACCCGGGATGAAATCGAGCGGCCGGTGGGTGGCCAGCCACGCAGTGGCGGTGTCCATGCCGGCCAACTCGCGACCTTTGATCCGGTCGAAAAATCCTGTCCAGCGCTCGACTTGGCGTTCGTGAAACCCGTCGGGTCGGCCAACGTCGGTGAGGCCCCTCGCCCGCCAGTCGACCTTCGACAACAGCGCGATGCCTTCGGCGAGCTGGTAGGCGAGACCTTGGCGCGCGTCGAAATCCGTATCGAACGGTGCCGGCCAGCGCTTGTCGTCCATCGGCGACCAGCCGTCGACGAATCCCATCAGGTAGAACGGACGGCCGAGAACTGAGGTGTCAGAGCACACCGCGACGGCCGGAGTATGCGGCACGTCCGTGCCGTCCAGCGCCTCGATGATGCGCCACTCCCGAAGTATCCCCCTGTCGCGGTCGGATGGAGCGTCGGGCGGCGGGATGCGGATCACGCAGGTTTCCTCGCCGCGGCGGATCTCGTAGATCTCGTTCTGGGTGCCGCCCGAGAGAAACCGAGCCTGCACGGGTTCGCCCTTGCCGGGCAGCGCGGCACCGTCCATCCAGTCGGCAAGCCGCGAAACGTCGATCACAGATTTCCCACCTCGCGGTCGAGGTACTCGGCGAACTTCGCCCTGGCGGCGTCGCGCTTCTTCGGGATCCACTCGGTGGGCCAGATGTCGTCGCTTGGCCGGTAATCGCGCAGAACCTGCTTGGCCACCGTCGTCTTGTGCACCTCCGTAGGGCCGTCGGCGAGTCCCAGCGCGGCGGCGCCGTGAATCATCGACATGAACGGCATCTCGTTGCTGACACCGAGCGCGCCGTGCACTTGCATTGCCCGCCAAGCGATGTCATGCAGCACCGTGGGTAACACGACCTTCACCGCGGCGATGTCCTTGCGCACCTTCTTGTAATCGTTGTACTTGTCGATCTCCCACGCGGTGTAGAGCACGAACAACCGGAACTGTTTCAGCTGTGCGTAGGAGTCGGCGATGTAGCCCTGCACGAACTGCTTGTCCGAGAGGCGGCTGCCCGCCGTCTCCCGGCTCAGGGCGCGCTCGCACATCATGTCCAGCGCCTTGGACGACAGGCCGATCGAGCGCATCGCGTGGTGGATGCGGCCGCCGCCGAGGCGCGTCTGTGCGATGACGAACGCCTGGCCCTCGCCGCCCAGCAATGCCGCCGACGGCACGCGCACGTTGTCGTAGTGGATGAGGGCGTGCGAGCCCTCGTCCTTCGATTCGCCGGACAGACCGATGTTGCGGACGATGTCAACGCCAGCGGTGTCGGTCGGCACCAGAAACATCGACATCCCCTGATACGGGCTCACATCGGGGTTGGTCACCACCATCACGATAAGGAACGAGGCTGTTTTGGCATTGGAGGAGAAGTACTTCCAGCCGTTGATCACCCAATCGTCACCGTCGCGAACTGCACGGGTCTGAAACTGGGTCGGGTCTGCGCCGCCCTGCGGTTCGGTCATCGAGTAACTGGAGAAGATCTCACCGTCGAGCAGCGGGCGCAGATAGCGTTCCTTCTGCTCGGGTGTGCCGTAGTGCGCGATGATCTCAGCGTTGCCGGTGTCGGGCGCCTGGCACCCGAACACTATCGGAGCCCACTGGGATCTGCCCAGGATCTCGTTCAGCAGCGCCAGCTTGAGCTGGCCGTAGCCCTGGCCGCCCAACTCCGGGCCAAGATGGGTGGCCCACAGGCCCTTTCGCCGTACTTGCTCCTTGAGGGGATCGATCACCTTGCGCCTGGTCTCGGTCAGCGGCACGTATTGCAGGTGGGGCCACGCCAGGTCGAGCGGCTCGATCTCGTCGCGCACGAAAGCATCCGCCCAGTCCAAGAGTTCCTGGTACTGCGGGTCGGTTTCGAAGTCCCACGCCATGGTGTCTCCTTTAGTTGCTGTATCCGGCGATGACGGCCGCGATGTCGTTTCCGACAACGTCTGTGAACGAGCGATCCTCGAATGTGCCTGCTGCCCAGTGCCGCGCGCCCTCGCTGACAAGGGTTCCCGCCAGCTGGGTGAGATGTCGCACGTCGACGTGCGCGGCGAGCTTGCCGTCCCGCTGCGCCGTCTCGAAGAGCTCGGTGAACATTCCCAGACCCGGATCAACGGGTTGTTCGCCGGCCAGAATCCGGTGTTCGTGCCGGTAGCCCTCCAGGATCGTCTCGACGATCAGTTCGCGCGGGTTGCGTGCCATCGACCGTTCGAGGGTGGCCAGGGCGGCTTCGATGACCGCCGATACCTCGTAGGGTTTGGCGAGCAGCTCGTGCGCGGTGCGCTGGGCCGCCTGCGTCGAGAGCACGCCGACGTCGAAGAGGACGTCCTCCTTGCGGGGAAAGTAGAAGTAGAAGAGCGCCTTGGACACGCCTGCGGCCCGGCAGATGTCGGCGACGGTGGTATTGGCGTAACCGTTGGTGCGCCACAGAGCCATCGCCGCCTGGACGAGGGTGCGCTTCGTCTCACGGGATCGAGCCTGCTGGTAGGAGGCCCGCCGCTGACTTCGGTCAGCAGTGCCATCAACCGGCGCAGGCTGCATCAACCGAGGCTATCAGACCAACAGGCAGCTACCAATAGCTGACCGCTATATAACTTATGACGCCTCGACGGCGCCGGCATTGACGTGGCGCGGTCGCTATGGAAATGTAATACTCAATCGTGAGAGGCTCATTCTCACTAGGGAGATCGTCGGAACGGAGCAGCACGCAGTGACCGACCTCGGCGCGATGGATTTCTTCCGGGACGACCGGCTCGTGGAGGATCCGTACCCGTATTTTGAGGCCCTCCGCTCCAAATGCCCGGTCGCTCGCGAAGGCCATCACGGTGTGACGATGGTGACCGGCTGGCAGGAAGCGGTCGATGTCTACAACGACGCCGGCACGTTCTCGTCGTGCACCTCGGTCAGCGGTCCGTTCCCGGGCTTTCCTGTTCCGCTCGAGGGCGACGACGTCACCGAGTTGATCGACAAGCACCGCGACGAGTTGCCCTTCAGCGACCAGCTGCCCAGCCTCGACCCGCCGGTGCACACCGACCATCGGTCCCTGCTGATGCGACTGTTGACCCCGAAGCGCCTCAAGGAGAACGAGGACGCGATGTGGCAGATCGCCGATCGCATGCTCGACGACTTCCTCGCGCCCGGCGAGGGCGAGTTCGTCAATGGCTTCGCAGGTCCGTTCACGCTGCGCGTCATCGCCGATCTCCTCGGCGTTCCCGATGAGGACCGCGACGAACTCATCGAGCGGCTGCGCCATGGCACGCACGGCGGCGGACTCGGCAGCACCGACAAAAAGACACTGAGGCAGTCCCCGCTGGGATACCTCTATGAGGTGTTCGCGAAGTACGTCGAAGACCGCAGGCGCGATCCTCGTGACGACGTGCTGACAGGCCTGGCGACAGCGTCCTTTCCGGACGGCTCCACGCCCGACGTCGGCGACGTCGTGCGCGTCGCCACCAACGTCTTCTCGGCCGGCCAGGAAACCACCGTGCGCCTGCTCGGGACCTCGCTGAAGGTGCTGGGCGAACGTCCCGACATCCAGCAGGCGTTGCGCGAGGACCGCAGCGTTATCCCCAACTTCATCGAAGAGGCATTGCGTATTGAGAGCCCAGTCAAGGGCGACTTCCGGCTGTCGCGCGTCTCGACCACCGTGGGTGAGGTCGACCTGGCCGCCGGGACCACGGTGATGGTGCTGAACGGCGCCGCGAACCGCGACCCGCGCCGCTTCGAAGATCCCGACACGTTCGATCCCGACCGCAAGAACGCGCGCCAGCACCTCGCGTTCGGTCGCGGGATCCACAGCTGCCCCGGTGCGCCGCTTGCCAGGGCCGAAACCCGGGTCGCGATCGAGCGACTCCTCGACCGGACCGCCGACATCCGGATCTCCGAGAGCAGGCACGGTCCCGCGAATGACCGTCATTACAAGTACATTCCGACATACATCCTGCGCGGCCTGACAGAGCTGCACCTCGAGTTCACCCCCGCCGGAGATGACGCTTCGTGAAGGTCTTCGTCGACGACCAGCGGTGTCGCGGTCACGGCATCTGCACGACGCTCTGCCCCGACGTCTTCCAGATCAACGAGGACGGCTACGCCGAGGTGCAGTTGCCCGAGGTCCCGGCGGGCCAGGTGGACGCGGCGCGCGAGGCCATCGAATGTTGCCCGGAGCAAGCAATCAGCGAAGGGGCTTGAATGCCAAAGGGATACGTCATCCTCACTGAGGCCATCAGAGATCTCGAGGGCATGAAAGCCTATGGCAAGGCGGCGATGCCGGCGATGGGGCAGGGCGGGTGCACGATGCTCGCGGTGGACAGGGCGCCGCATGTGCTCGAAGGTGATTGGCACGGCGACCAGACCGTCGTCCTCGAGTTCGAGTCGGTCGAGGCGGCCCGCGCCTGGTACGAGTCCGAGGCGTATCAGAAGGCGGCGAAACTGCGGCAGGCAGCGGCAGACTGCAACGCGGTGATCATCTCCGGGTTCGGGGACTGATCTCGCCGTAGAAGAGCTCAGTCGTCGACGATCGAGATGGCCTGTCGCGGGCACTGGCGGACCGCCTCGCGGATCTCGGCCTCGTTATCCGGTGTCACTTCGTCTTTCAGAATGTGCAGGTAGTCCTGCTCATCGAGGTCGAACACCGCCGGGATGATGCCCATGCAAACCCCGTTGCTCTCGCATAGCCCGAAATCGACTTCCACCTTTTTCATTCCGGCCCCCTATCGCAGCACCTTCACCGGTATGTTCTGCCAACCGGCGACGTTTTGCATGTGGACACGGTTGCAGTTGTCGAAGTCCACCTCGTATCGCGGCATGAAGTCGAGCAGTTTCTCTAGTGCGATGGCGCTTTCCATGCGGGCCAGGGCCGCGCCAAGGCAGCTGTGTACGCCGTAGCCAAGACCGAGGTTCTGCGCCTCGGTGCGGTTGCGGTCGATGTCGAACTTGTCGGGATCGGTCCACGCCTCACCGTCCCGGTTCGCCGAACCATTGATCAAGAACACGGGGTTCCCCTCCGGGATCGTTGTTCCGTGCAGGTGAACGTCTCTCATGGACCGGCGTACCTGATACTGCGACGGAGCCTCAAACCGGAGCAATTCCTCCACGGCGGCCGGGATCTTGCCGCGGTCGTCGAGCAGTTTCCGCCATTGATCCGGGAACTTTGCGAACAGGTACACGGCGCTGCCCACCAACTTGGTTACCGTCTCGGCGCCCGCGCCACCGAGAAGGGTTGCAAAACCCGCGATCTCGATATCGTCAAGAGTCCGCTTCTCGCCGTTGTCGCAATCGACCTCGGCGGCGATGAGCCTGCTGAAGAGATCGTCTCGCGGCTCGGCGCGCCGCTCCATCACCAGGTTGTAGTAGAACATTCCGGTTTGGATGTTGATCTCCATCGCCCGGTCACTGAATTCGACCTGGCCGGGCTCCCGGGTCAGGGACTCATCGATCCAATGCCGGATCTTCTGGGCGTGCTCCTCGGGTACCCCGAGCATGGTCGTGATCACCTCGACGGGGAATGGGCCGGTGAATTCCTGAACCGCGTCGAACCCGTCTGGATCGGCACGGTTGAGGTACTTCTCGACTTTCTCGGTCACCATCTCCTTCTGCGCCTGAATAGCGCGCGGCGTGAACACCTTGTTGAGCAGGCTGCGCAGGTGGCGGTGTTCGGGCGGGTCCATGAAGATGATCGACTTCTGGCCCTCTGGCACACCTCCGGACCGCACCGTCGCCAGGTCGATTCCGTAGGCCGACGAATAAGTCTCGTGATCCCTGAACGCGGGCGCGACGTCGGCGTGCCGGGTGAGTGCGTAGAAATCGTGCTCTTCGCTGTAGTAGACCGGCGCTTCCTCACGCATTCGGCGGTATGTGTCGTACGCCCCGTTGAAGAAGTCTTCCGAGTATGGGTCGAAAACGAGCTTTGCCTTGGTCATTTCTTCCTCCTGCGCATCGAGGTCCGACTCACCGCGGGTAACCCAATATCGTCAAGGCGGCGTCGGCGGCATCGAGTACCGCGCCGGGCGACTCGCCACTCTTTTCGGCGATGTCGACGACGAGCCGGGCATCCTTCTGAAGCAAGGCTCCGGCGACCTGAGTGATCACATCGAGCGAACCGCCCATCTTGGCGATGCTGCCCAGTGCAGAACTGTTCCCGGAGCCGCGAGTGAGGACGTCGCCGAGGCTGCTGGCATTCAGGCCCAGGGCTTCCCCGAGGTCCAGCGCGGTTTTGGCGTTCGCCAGGTTGGCGGTGAAGAGAAGGTTGTTCAGCAGCTTGGTCACCTGTCCGGATCCCAGGCCGCCGAGGTGGACGACGGGGTTAGCGTAGGTCTCGAATACTGGGCGGCACCGCTCGATGACATCGGGGTGGCCGCCAACCATCATCAGCAGGCGTTTGTGTTGCACTGCCGGAGCGCCGCCGCTGACAGGAGCATCGATCACCGAAACACCCTTGGCCGCGGCGGTTTCCGCGAGTCTTCGGCAGGTGTCGGGGTGCACGGTGCTGTGGATGGCGACTATTCCGCCCGCGGCCAGCCCGGCCAGTACGCCGTTGTCGCCTCCGAGGACTTCCTCGACGTCGGCGTCGCCGACCACACAAAGGCAAACCAGATCGCTGAGCGCGCCGAGCTCGGCCGGTGACCCGGCGACTTTCGCCGTGGTGTCGGCGTACGGCTCGAGCGACGCCGGCCGGCGTGCCCACAGCGTCGTGTCGTGGCCGCCGTCGACGATCGCCCGGGCCATCGGGCCGCCCTGGCTGCCCAGCCCGATGAATCCGACGCGCATCAGCTGGCCTCCGAGTCGACTTCGCCGTCATGCGGGCGGGGGAGCGGAAGTTCACGGGCGACGGCACATTCCTCGACGAAGGACAAGACACCTAGGTGGTACGCGGCCGCCGTCCACCCGAGGCTGAGGTTGTGAGGGCTGTCGCGTTGCTCATTGACGACCACACGCGGGGATGCGGTGAACATGCCCGCGACGTCGCCCAGGCCTGCGGGGCCGGCTTCCCAGAACTGCTCATGATCGGCGAGACTGAGCCGGATCGGAACGTGCACTTGCGCTGCGAGGGAAGGAAAGTCGCGTTTCGACCAATTCGCGACGACGGTCGCCTCGTATGCGGGCGACCACGATCCTCGTACGGCGCCGTCGATGACCTCGGTCGGATAGAGGTGCGCCGTCTGCCACAACAACTCCCGCACGCCCTTGCGGATGTCCTTGAGCTCCGGCCTGCGCAGGATGTCGCGCGCAGCGGGCTGATGTCGTCGGCCCGTGGCCGCGATCTCAACGCCCAGCAGCTGCGAGCCACGCTCATGGGTTGCCATCCGGAGCGCCAGTTCGCATCCGGCGGAATGCGCCACCACGAACAACCCCGCACCGCGGGGGCCGGAGTCGAGGATCCGGTCCACAGCCCCGTAGGCCAAGTCGACACGTCGCGCCGGATCGGCCATCTCCTCGGCGTGCTGCGCGGAGCTGCCGAATCCCGGCCGATCGAGCCCAATCACAGTGAATCCCAGTGCTGCGCCGAGACGCAGCAGCGACAGTCGCGGATGTCCCGGGCAGTCGAAGTAGGCCGACGTCGTCGCCCCGCCGTGGATCGCGACGACCGTCGCGCGAGGATGCGTCGCCTGGCTGAGCAACCCGGACATCGGAACGCCGTCGACGTCCGCGGTGCACTCAACCGGACTAGGCCAATCCCGGCTCATGCACCCACCCGCAAAAGGATTGCGCCGCTTGGCGTGAGCCCGCCGCTGCTGACGACGCCGACCCGGGCGCCTTCGACCTGGCGTTCTCCGGCCTCGCCACGCAGTTGCGTGACCGCTTCATGGATAAGGCCCATGCCGTGGGTGCGGCCGTGCGACAGCTGGCCGCCGTGCGTGTTCAACGGCAGGACGCCGTCCCGGGCGATGTTCTTGCCGCCGTCGAGGAAGTCCTTTGCCTCGCCGATGCCGCAGAACCCCAACGCCTCGATCCACGACAGGCAGTTGATGGTGAACCCGTCATACAGCTCCGCGACGTCGACGTCCTTGGGCTGCAGCGACGTTCGCGTCCACATGTGCGCGGCTTGGCCGAGCGACTGGGGCTCATGCGTCAAAGTGCTTTGATCCCAATCGAGTCGCTCGATGATTTGCGTTCCGACGGCCTCCACCAGCACAGGCGGCTTGGCCAGATCGCGAGCGGCGTCGACGTGGGAGACGATTACGGCGACCGCTCCATCACATGGCACATCACAGTCGTAGAGGCCGAACGGCGTGGTGATCATCCGCGCTTGGAGGTAGTCCTCCATCGTGAGTGGTTCGCGGTAGATGGCCGTCGGGTTGAGCGCGGCGTTCGCGCGCTGGTTCAGCGCGATCCACCCGAGCGTTTCTCTCGTCGTCCCGTAGCGGTGGAAGTGCCGCTGTGCGTTCTGCGCGAGGGTGTGCGCGGCGGAGACGGCACCGAACGGGAAGAACCAGCTGTCGGTGCGCATCGTCGGCGGGATCTTGCCCTGCTTCATCAGCTCGTTGAAGGTGGCTTCCCACAGGGTCCGGAAGCACAGGACATGACGGGCGAGCCCGCCCGCGACCGCGAGCATGGCGGCGATCACGGATCCGCCCGGCCCGAAAGTCTCGATGCCGCCGTTGTGCCATGTCGGCCGGATGCCGAGCGCCGACTCGAGGGCGGTCACCCCACCCTCACTGAACGGACCAAAGCCCCCGCCGCCCGGGTATGTCGACAGGCCGTCGATGTCGTCGATGGTCAGGCCCGCATCCGCGATCGCCACCTGGCACGCATCGACCGTCAGCGACAACGGCTGGCGCATCAAGCGTCGGCCGATCTCCGACATGCCGATCCCGGTGAGCGCGACCTTGTCCTCGAACTTGTCCTGAGTGACCATCGGGCGGACGTGCTCGCCGAACCGCTCCGGCGCGATCTCGTCGGTGGCCTGCGGCGCCTCGACCTGCTCTGCGGCCGGCCGGAACAGCGGAAGCCACACGTCCTCGATGTGCTCGAACGCGACCTCCATCAACTGATCGATCTCGAGCTGCTCGGGATCGCAGTCGATGATGTTGGTGGTCAGCCGAACGCGTGGGTCTTCGACGATCGCGACCTGGGCGACCACGTACGGCGCGGGCAGCCCCGGAAGGCTGAATCGGTGGTTGATGGTGAAGCTGCTCAGGGCTGCGCGGCCGGAGACGGCGCGCACGCCCATTTCGCGCGAGTGGCAGTACCGGCACACCGGCTGCGGCGGGTGAATGAGCGCATTGCAGCTGGTGCATTCCTGCAGCCGCAACGTGCCGTCGGCACCCGAGGTCCAGAAGAATTCGGTCGCGTCGGTGACTGGTGGCAGAGGACGGCCTGGTGCTTCTGACACATCACATCCTGCGGTTCGCTGACGAAATTGGGGTCTCGAGCACACGGCATTGCGCAGTGATGAGAATCACGTTACCAGTTTTCGCGATCGCGAATCTACGGTTGCGGCGAGGTTTTTCATACTGTCAGTCTTGTTGGCCCATGGCGGCGAAATTCACCGTCGCCGTCGCGCTCATTTCGCCGTCATTACCTCGGAAAATGTCCACCTGCACGACGACGGATCGCTTGCCGGTTCGCAGAATCCGGGCGACGGCGCGGGCCGGACCTGTCTTGATCGGCCGCAGGTAGCGGATGAACAGATCCGTGGTGGCGATGCCGTTGCCGAAGGGCGTGCTGCGGCAGGCCAGCTGGCCCGCGGTCACGTCGGCCATCGTCGCGATGAGGCCGCCCTGAAGCCCGCCCGCCGTGTTGACCACGCGCTCGTCGACGGGCATCTCCATGATTACGCTGCCGTCCGTGGACGGAACCTCGCGCAGCCCGATCTGGTCGAACAGCTCTCTCAGTGATCGGGGCGCGGTCATTTCGCATCTTCGCAGTCGTTGCTGGGTAGTTCGGTGATCGCGTGCACGGGGCAGGCCAGCAGCGCACGCGTGACCGCGTCGTGGTCCTGATCGCGCACCTCACCATTACCGACCAGCGACGCATATCCCCAGTCGTCGAGGGAGAAGTAGTCCGGCGCCTGCTTGGCGCAGGCGCCGAACCCATCGCACACCGTTCGATCGAGTTTGATCTTCATGCGCCGGCCTCGACCTCGTAGGGCCGATGAGCGCGGAACGCGCCGGCACGGCATTCTTCGCACGCACCGCTCATGTGGCGAGCGACGACCTGAGGGAACTGGACCAGCAGGCTCGCCGCGACATTCGTCGCCGCGTCGAGGGTGGCGCACGCGCCGCGCCCGCGCAGCACCACCGACCACCGCTCGAGGCGGGTCAGATCCTCGGCCGTCGCGACACCATCCCGCATCGCTGAGACGACAGCCGACATCGCCGCGGTTCCGTTGAAGCACGAGCCGCACTGGTCGGCGTTCTCCCGGTCGAAGTAGGCCATCACCGATGCGGCCACCGCGACCGGGCAGTCTTCTGTCAGAAGCGATATCGCGCCGCAGCCCAACCCGCTGCCGAGGCGCCGGAACGTCTCATGGTCAAGGGTGGCGTCGAGGATCTCGCGGTTCATCAAGCCGGCGAAGTAGCCGCCCAGCAGGACGCCGCGCAGCTGGTCAGCTGGAACACCGTGCCGCGCAAGAAGTTCGGTGAATGCCACTCCGTGCGGGACTTCGTAGAGTGCGGGCGGGCGGCCCGCGCCCGTGATCGTCATCAGGAAAGTGCCCGGGGACATCGACGTCCCCTCGGACCGGAACGCTTCGGAGCCGTGCACGTGCAAAAAGGGCAGCGCCGCCAAGGTTTCTACGTTGCTGACAAGCGTCGGAAGTCCTGCGACGCCTTGCTGGTACGGGCGGGGCGGCTTGTCCGTCGGTTTGGCCGGACCGCCGTTGATCGCGCGCACGACAGCAGTTTCCTCGCCGGCAACATATCCGGGGTCGACCGTCACGAGCGTGACCGTCGCATCTCCCAGCGCGTCGCGATCAACCTCAGCCAGCGCAGCCTCAACAGCGCGTGCGGCACGCGGGTCGGACACGTACATGTACCCGCGACGCGCCCCGACGATCTGGGCAGCGAGCCGCAGGCCGTCCAGAACCAGATGGGGACGGTTGCGCAGCAGCCACCTGTCCTTGACAGAGGCGGGCTCACCTTCCTCTCCGTTCGCGACGACAACGGTGTCGTGGCCGCGACGGCCGGCGTCGCGCACCGCCCGCAATTTCACGGCCATCGGGAACGCCGCGCCGCCCCGCCCGACCAGACCGCTGAGTTCGACTTCCTCGAGCAACCCGTCCGCTCCGGGGATGGCGCGATAGCCCTCGCGCGTGCGATAAGCGGCGAGATCCTCGACGCCGGGCTTCGTCAAGACCAGGCGGGAAGCGCAACCCGGCCACGCCGCGACCGTGAGATCGGTTGGTGCGCTGGTGGTTTTCATGCCTGTCGCTTCCGCTGCACCGATAGGCTTGCCGACATGAGAACCGCGGTGGTGCGCGTCGAGGTCGACCCGGCCGGCGAGCTCACCCCGGCCCAGCTAAGCGATGCCATGGTGACCCTCCGTAGACTGGCCGACGGCGTAGGCGCAGGGGTGGTGGACAACGACCTGTCGGCCCTGCCCGTCGGCCGACGCGAGGTCGAGTTGCTGATGACCGGCGCCGCTCCTGATGAGCTCAAGCGGACCGCAACCGACCTGTGCGCCAAGGCGTTCGGCACGACACCGGTAACCGGCGTGCTGACCTACGTCAGCAGAGGCACCGACGACGATGCGCACGGCGTACTTGCGGGATTCGGGCTCACCGGCGAGATCAGCCGCTCGCCGGGGGACGCCGGCTGGGACGTGGTGCAGGTGACGCTGCGCAAGGCGGACCTGGCGCGAGTGCCGGAAAGCCGGATCCACACAGCGCTGGAGGCCTCGCTGAACTGCGAGGTGCACATCCGCACGGTCTGACCTCGCCGGCTGTCTGCTCTTCGCGCGAGCGCTCATCGCCGTCCCAGGAATTCGAGAATCGGCGGCGCGGCCTGCACCCAGGTGTCGAACATGTTGAAGCGCTTCACCTTGCCCTGCGCACGGTCTTCGGCCGCGCGCTCCCACGCGTCCTCCGGCCACGGCGGGTCGATCAGCTTGGAGTCCTTGATCAGGCAGCTCACCTCGAGAGAGGTTCGTTTCGGGTGATCCCAGTCGTTCGCGCCGCCGCGGATGATCAACGTCGGCACTTTGATGTTGTCGAACATCTCGTCCTCGACGCCGGGAATGGTCTGCCCGGGCTTCGATACGAAAGCGTTGAGCCAGCGCAGCATCAGTTTGAGGAACTCGTCGCTGTCGAGGGCAAGGATCCGCGCCTCGTTCGCGGGGTTTTCTCCGACGCGCTGTTTCCACTCATCCACGTGCAGAAGGCCTTTCATTCCAAGGCCGCGGACCGCCATAATGCTCGGCACGATGTAGTAGGAGCCCAGCACGAACGAGCCGTACACGCCGCCGACGATGTTCCACACCACGAGCTTGGTGACGATCTCGGGGTAGAGCATCGTGGTCAGCATCGAATCCCTGGCGCCGCCCGAGCCGCCGGCGATGATGCAAGGCCCGATGCCCAACCCGGTGATCAACGCGTGCAGCGTCTCGGCACGCATGTGGGATTCACTCTGCCCGTAAAACTGGACGTCGGATTTCCCACAGTTGGGCCGGTCCCAGAGCAGCACCCGGTAGCCGCCTCTGACAAGCTCCTCTGCCAGCGGTCGAAGGCCGGGAACGTCCTTGCTGTAGCGGCCGCCGGGCGTGAGTGCGATGAAGTCCCCTGTCTCGCCGAGGGTTTCGTAGACGACGTTGCCGCCGTTGATCTCGACGACCTCCTCCGTCATGCCATCACCAGCACATCGCCGCCGACGACGCGGACCGGATAGGTGCGGATGCTCCATTCGGGCTTGACCACGGTGGTACCGGTCGCCAACTCGAAACCCCACTGGTGCCACGGGCAGTAGATGAACTCGAGCTCACGCACCGTCACCGCGTCGCCGGGCACGGTCTCGTCGACGATGGTCCGGCCGCGGGTGCGTCCCGTGCACAGTGGGCCACCTTCGTGCGGACAGTAGTTCGCGATCGCGTAGAAGCTGCCGTTCACGTTGAACACGCCGACGCCGTGTCGGCCGATCGGTACCAATTTGCGTGTGCCCGGCGGAATCTCGTCAACGGTCGCGACGACATGCTCACGCCCCTGCGCCAGCCGGGGCGGTTTGGTTTCTTCGGGCACCCTCAGAACACCCGAACTTGGCCCTCGAGCACTGGCACCGTATCGGGAAGGTGGTAGGTCGCAAGGCCATTGCGGAACATGACGTTCTCACGGGCGTGCTCGGGCAGGTGCTTGACCAGCCAGCGCGGATCATCGAACGTCCAGTGCGGGTAGTCCGACGAGAACAGCAGGATCTTGTCGCACTCCATCCACTCCAGCGCCCGGGCAAGCTCGGTCTTGTCGTCGGGGTAGTCGAGCGGCTGCGTCGTGAACTTGATGTGGTCCTTGACGTACTCAGACGGCTTCCGCTTGATGTCCACCCGGGACTTGCGCGCCTCGTAGATGGCGTCCATCCGCCACATCAGCGGCAGTATCCACGAGAAGGCGTGCTCGACGAACACGATGCGCAAGGTCGGGAACCGGTCGAACACACCGTCGAAGATCAGGCTCATCACCTGGTTCACGGCCAGCAGTGAGTACGTCACCATGAAGTCGTGGTTGTAGCTGGGGAAGCCGACGGGCGGCATCGGCAGCGTCTCGTATGAGCTGCGGGACAGGTGACAACTCACGGTGATGTCGTGCTTGGTGGCAGCGGCCCAGATCGGGTCGTACATGGGATCACCCCACGACGGTCGCGGCTCGGCCTTGATCAGGATCTGCGCCATAAAGGGGTGGCCCGCCCATCGTTCGATCTCTCTGGCCGCCCCGTCCGGGTCCTCGATCGAGGCGCAAATCGAACCCCGATAGCGTTGGTGCCAGTTGTTGTGGCTGTCCAGCCAGTGTTTGTCCTGCCAGTCGTTAAGGGCGCAGGACATTGCCTGGCTCGCTTCGGGCTGGCGCGGTGTGCGACCGCCCGGCTCGAGGATCGCAATGTCGGAACCGGCCTCCATGATCAGCTGACGGAACGTCATGTCGGGATCGCTGCCGGGGAACTCGCCGTCGGGCGGGAATGAGTCGACACGCATGGCCATGGCGTGCGCGTAGTCCGGTGCGTCGTAGTAGATGAGCTCGCCGACCTTGTGGTCGAGGAAGTGCTTGCTCCGCCACGGTTCGGGGATGTACTGGGTCAGCACGCCCCGCTTGGGCACCGGGTGCACGTCGGAGTCGACGCACCGGACGGCGATGCGTTCGGCTGCCGGAACCCGTTCTCCGGTGTATGTCGTCGATGTCACTGTCATCGTGACTCCTTCTATCGCTGCTACTTCTACTGTGCGGCCACGTCGGCCGAAATGTCTATGCCGTAGAGCTCCGCGGCGTTGCGCCAGCACAATTTGTCGCGCTGTTCGGCCGAGAAGGCGCTCGGTATCTTCAGCTCACCGCCGTGCCAGTGCGGATAGCTGGAGCCGAACATCACCATGTCTTCCTTGCCGGTGAACCCGAACCATTCGCCGGCGAACTCGGTGTCGCCCGGACCGTCGAGACTGCCCTGGATGAAGTACACGTGTCGCGGCAAGTAGGCGCTGGGAATTTTCGGGGCCCACGGTGTCTGCTCGAGGTGGGGTCTGCCGAATGTGTCCATCCGCCAGATGAACGGGGTGAGCAGATCGGCGGCGCCGTCTGCCCAGACGAACTTCAGGCCCGGAGTCCGTTCGAACACTCCCTCGGCGATCATGTTCATCAGGTGGTACAGGTAGTTCAGCGCCATAAATCCCAGGTACTGCTCATAGGTCCGGGCTTGCCCGGACGGCGTTGGTGGAAAGCCGATGCCTTCGCCTGATTCGATGTGCACGGCTACCGGCAGACCTGCCGCGGCTGCCGCGTCCCACAACGGCCAGAACTGCGGTTTGCCGTACAACTCGCGTGACTGCAACGGGATGCCGATCTGTACGACGCGCGCGTGGTCCTTGTACTTATCGATCTCGCGAAGTGCACCGGCGACGTCGTCGGGGCAGACCCGGATGGTGCCGCGGAACCGGTCACCGAAGGCGTCGTCGTCCAGCCACCGTGACACCAACATCTCGTTGTGCGCCGCGGCCAGGGCGGTACCCAGATGACGGTCGGGCATCATTCCGCGCGTCATCGGGTGCAGAACCGCGATGTCGACGCCGCGTTCGACGAACAGATGCTCGGCCACCAGTCGCGGGTCAGAACCGGGATACCCGCGGTCAGGCCCGGCGGTGCCCTTCGCGTACTCGCCTCCGGGCGCGCCGTACCAGTCCATCTCATAGTCGGGGAACCCACGGCTCTTGTAGGGCTCGCGGAGGAAGCTGCGCAGATCCGGGCTGGACTGGGCGAAGATGTGCACGCTGGCGTCGATGACCGGCGATCGCGTTCCGTCGGGATGCTCGATCACAACTGCCGTCCTTCCCCGCCCGCCGGCGGCCCTGAGGAACCTGCTAGCGGCCCTAACGAATTTTTCGGCGCAGTCCACCGCACACCACCAGTGTAAAGCTTAGTTCTTCATTTGCAAGAATAAGGTTCTCTACGACTTGTCTGGACCGGACAATACGTTACCGCTAAACGACGGGCAGCCACGGGGGCAACGCTGGTTAATAAGCGGATCGCTGACGAGAATTAGCCCTTCCCATGATGAGAATGGTATTCTCGCCAAGAAGTCGATCGGCTTGAGGAGACAGACCCGATGCTCTTGGAGTTCGACGCCGACCAAAAGCTGTGGCAAGACACCGTACGAGACGCCGTGGCCAAACAATGTCCGCCCACGCTGGTGCGAAGCGTGGCAGAGCAGGACGTTGATCCCACTCCGCTGTGGAAGGCCTACGTGGACGCCGGCTGGACCGAGATGAACGATCCGTCCAGTGCGGTGGAGCTGGCCATCGTGGTGGAGGAGCTCGGACGTGCCACGGATCCGACGCCTTTCCTGGCGACGATGACGCACTTCGCGCCGCTGGCGACGGATCGCTTCGATCCGCATGATTCGGGTACCGCAGTGTTCGGCGGCGTGACCGCACATCGCGACGCGGACGGGTGGGTGCTGGACGGCATCGCGAGCCATGTCCTCGACGGCGATCGGGCCGACCGGTTGGCGGTGGTGACCGACGGCGGCGTGTTCCTCGTCGGTGCGGGCGAGGCGAGCGCGCGGCGGGCCGGGGTCTTCGATCCGGTGCTGCACATTGCCGAAGTGTCGTTCGCCGGGCTGAAGGTGCCCGAGAGCGCGCGGCTGGGCGACGCGGATCCCGAGCGGTCGCGTCACGTCGCCCTCACCGGGATGGCGCTGACGATCGTCGGCGCGTGCCAACGCATCCTGGACCTGGTACTCGAACACGTCCGCGAGCGTCATCAGTTCGGTGTGCCGATCGGCTCGTTCCAGGCGATTCAGCACAAGGCGGCCGACATGCACGTCGCGATCGAACGCGCCCGCGCCCTGGCCTATTTCGCCGCGCTGACAATCGCCGAGGACGATCCGCGGCGGCGGTTGGCCGCCGCGATGGCCAAGGCGTCGGCGGGGGAGTGCCAAGCTCTGGTGTTCCGGCATGGCCTGCAGTCGTTCGGCGGCATGGGATTCACGTGGGAGAACGACCTTCAGTTCGCGCTCAAGCGCGCCAAGGCCGGCGAGTTGATGCTGGGCGGCGCGGCATCCCATCGCGCGATGATTGCCGAGGAGTACCGTGCAACTCACCTTTGACCCCGACGTCGAGGAGTTTCGCGCCGAGTTCGCCGCGTTCCTCGACGAGCATCTGCCCACTGCCGCAGAGACTTTGGAGCGTCCGCGGTCGGTGTCCCATATGCCGGAGTGGGCGCGGCGGTGGCAGCGCCTGCTCTTTGACAACGGCTGGTTGCTGCCGGGTCAAGCACCGGAATTTGGCGGCCGCAACGCCACGGTGCTGCAGCAGTATGTTCATCTCGAGGAATTGTGTCGGCGCCGGATCTACCACAGCTTGAACCCGCAGGGCGTGAACATCGTTGCGGCATCGCTGATCACGTTCGGCACCGACGAGCAGAAGCGCCGCTGGGCGGTGCCGATTCTGCGCGCCGAGATCACCGCGTCGTTGGGCATGAGCGAGCCCAGCGCCGGCTCTGACCTTGCGTCGCTGCGCACCCGCGCGGTGCTGGACGGTGATCACTTCGTGGTCAACGGCCAGAAGGTGTGGACATCGGGCGCTCACGACGCCGACGTGCTACTGACGTTTGTGCGAACCGACCCCGATGCGCCGAAACACAAGGGCATCAGCGTGCTGTTGATTCCCACCGATACCGAAGGCGTTGTCCGCCGGCCCTTCCCGTCCATCTGCAGTCAGGACGATCTCGACTTCAACGAGGTGTTCTTCACCGACGCCCGGGTACCCGCCGAAAACCTGGTCGGCCCGCTCAACCAGGGCTGGCGGGTGGCCAACGGATCACTCGGACACGAGCGCACGATGATGTGGCTCGGGTTCGCCGATCGCATGAACAACCTCCTTGCGGACTTCCGTCCCACCACCGCGCTTCAGCGCGACCAGTACGCCACCCTGGTGATGGACCACGAGGCGCTGCGGCTGCTCGGCTCGGCGGCACTGGCGCGCGCCGCCCGCGGCGAACAGGACACGGCATCGGTGTCGGTGCTCAAGCTGCTCGGTTCGGAGGCCGAGCAACGTGGGTTCGAGCACGCCCTGGCGGCGGCGGGATCCGACGGACTCGTCCACCCGGCGACGACGGGTCCGTACGCGCCGATGAACCTCGACCACTACTTCGCCAGCTGGTTCGAGCGTTATGTCCGCAGCTTCGGCGGCACCATCGCCGGCGGCACGTCCGAGATCCAGCGCAACATCATCGCCCAGCAGGTGCTCGGGCTCCCGCGAGGCTAGCGACGGCTTAAAGTTTCGGTTCAAGCCGAGCGCACCCGAGGAGGCATGTGACCCCCGACATCGCACTCCGTCCTGCCCATCTGCTGGCCGACGCCATCCGGTGTCGCGAGGTATCCAGTCGCGAGCTTCTGGATCATTACCTGGCGCGTGTCGAAAGGCTGAACCCGCCGCTCAACGCCGTTGTCACGCTCGATCCCGAAGGCGCGCGCAGTGCCGCCGATGCCGCCGACGCCGCGCTGGCGCGTGGCGAGGTGGGTGGTCCGCTGCACGGCGTGCCGATGACGATCAAGGACACGTATGAGACCGCGGGTATGCGCACCACCTGCGGGGTGGCGGCCTGGGACCGGGTGCCCGAGCGCGATGCCGACGCAGTGCAACGGCTGCGGGGCGCCGGCGCCGTGATCTTCGGCAAGACCAACACGCCGGCCCTGGCGGGAGACTGGCAGACCTTCAACCCGATCTTCGGCACCACCAACAACCCGTGGGACATCGCGCGCACTACCGGTGGGTCGTCCGGTGGCTCCGCCGCGGCCGTCGCAACCGGGATGACGGCCCTCGAGCTGGGTAGCGACATCGGAGGCTCGATCCGCGTGCCGTCGCACTGGTGCGGGGTGTGTGGCCACAAGCCGAGCTGGGGAATCATCTCGCAACGGGGTCACCTGCCGCCCGCGCCGGGTGCGCTCTCAGGCGGTGATCTCAGCGTCGTGGGACCACTGGCCCGCGACGTCGAGGACCTCGAGCTGGCGCTCGACGTTGTTGCTGGTCCAGCCGACCACCAGGCCGTCGGCTGGCGTCTCGCGCTCCCGCCGGCGCGCGCTACGACGTTGCGCGAGCTCAAACTGGCTGTCTGGCTCGATGATCCCGCATATCCCATGGAGGCCGACGTCCGCGTTGTGCTCGAGTCGGCGATCGGCGCATTACAGCAAGCCGGCGCTCGCATCGTCGAGGAGCGGCCGGAGGTTTCGCTACCGGAAGTAGTGCGGACCTATCAGGAATTGCTCTACCCCGTCATCCTCGGCGGCATGTCGCAGGACAGGTTCGACGGCATGGCGGCGTTCGCCGCGTCATTGCCTGCCGAGGACGACGGTCCCTTGGCGCGCACCCTGCGGTTCGGAACTATGCGGCACCGCGATTGGTTGCGCGCCAACGAGCGCCGCGAGCGGCTGCGAGCCCTGATCGCGGACTACTTCCGCGACGTGGATGCGCTGCTGATGCCGGTCGCGGTGGTGCCGGCGATTCCGCACGACCAGAGCGAGCCGTTCGCCGACCGATTGATCCGCTCCGACGGCGGCAGCCGTCCATATACCGACCTGTTCGGCTGGGTCGCATTGGCGACCGTGACTTACCTACCGGCCACGGTTGTACCGGTCGGCCGCACGGCAGCAGGACTGCCAGTAGGACTGCAGATCGTCGGGCCCTATCTCGAGGACCGCACGACGCTCGCCGTGAGCCGATGTGTCACGGAGGTGCTTGGCGGCGTCGTTCCGCCGCCCGGCGTGTGACGACGATCCTCCCGAGGGCACGACAGCTTTCGAAGCGAGCCGTCAGTCAATGACAGCCACTGCCTTGCGCTCGGTGATCGGCCGAGCGAGCTCGTGCTCGTCGCAGATGCGCTGCAGTTTGTCGAGTGTTTGGTCCAGACCCGCGCCGACACGGCGGCCCGGCGTGAATGTCGCGGGCAGTTTACGCATCCCCTGGATGACACCGATCGTCTCGTAGTGCACGGCGCCCTCGGGATCACACCGGAAGTCCGGCATCCGGTCGAGCACCGCGGTGAGCATCGACTTGAACACCGTGCGCGCGACATTGGACCCGATGCACCGATGCACACCGATGCCGAAGCTGAAGTGCCGATTTCCTTTTCGGTCCAGAACCACGTCGTTCGGGTCGTGGAAGACGGCTGGATCGCGGTTGGCCATCGCCCACGAGATCCACAGCCGTTCACCCTCCTTGAAATGCGTGCCCTCGATTTCGACGTCGTCGGAGAATGTCCGCCCGTCGCCCGGGGCGGGGGTGAAAAAGCGCAGGAACTCCTCAGTGGCCGGATCCAACAAGCCGTCGCGCTCCCTGCTGAGCTGCTCACGCTGATCCGGATGCTCCGAAAGCCACTCGAGCGCATGCGCGGTCAGCGCCGTCGTCGTGTCGAACCCGCCCCCGATGACCAGCCCGAGCATTCCCAAGATTTCCAAATCGGGTGCCGGGCGGCCGTCGATCGTCATCTGTAGAAGCGCGTTCATCAGGCCGGGTCGCGGTTGGTCGCGGATCTCGGCCATCGTCGTCAGCAGATCGAGTCCCATCTCCCGGTGCAGCGCCACGACGCGCTCCATGTCGGGTGAGTCCTCCGGCGTGTAGACCGAGGCATGCGTCGGCTCGCTGTACATCGCCCACTTCTTGATGGGGATTCCGAGCATTGCCAGCGTCAGCACGGCCGGCACGATGTTCGCGAGGTGATCGACGAAGTCGATCCGGCCGCCCGCGATCTTCTCGTCGAGGCACGCGCGCACGGTCTCATCGACGAACGGCTCCCACCGCGCGACCGCTGCGGGGGAGAGATACGGGTTGAGGACGTTGCGATAAGTGCGGTGTTCAGGGTCGTCCATTTCCAGCATGCCGCCCCGCACCCCGCTCGAACGTCTTGCGGTGGGGATGGTGATGCCCTTGTACGGCGTCTCCCCGGTGAGGTCGTGAAGGTTGGAGACAGCCGGGCAGCGCGCCAGCTCGAAGACTTCCTTGCTGCCGGCCGCGACCCAATGCCCGTCGTAGGTGTCCGTCCAGGCCACCGGGCACTTCTCGAGCATCTCCTCGGTGATCGTCTCGAACTGGTGCCGGTACTCCGGGGTGTGGCGATCGAAGTGATAGTGGTTCTTCTTCGAATCCCTGTCGGTTGAAGTCACGACGTCTCCTCGATGGAGATGGCCTGTTCGGGGCACGAGTCCACGGCCTCCCGCACCGCGTCCTCCTGATCGGGCGGAACCACTTCGGACACCGGCGACGAGGTTCCGTCAATCTCGTTGAGCTCGAAGGAATCCGGGGCGATCATCTTGCACAGCGTGTGTCCCTGGCAACGTTCGCCGTCTACCCGAACCTTCACTGTTGACCTCCGTCGTGCCGCGCGAAAACCGCTCAAGCTGGATGTGAGCTAGATGTGGTAGTCGTACCACTTCAGATACCCGTCGGCGTCCACCCGCAGCGCGTGGCTGCGGCCCTGCCCGCGGGCAGCACCGGTCCCCAGCGCGACTTTGCCTTCAACCCGTCCCACAGGATGCCCCTTCGTTAAGTGCTCGACTCGTCAGGTGTTTCGGCCGCCGTTGACGCCCAAGATCTGCCCGGTGATGTAACCGGCCTCCTCGGAGGCCAGGAATGCGCATGCGGCGGCGATGTCCTCGGGCTGTCCGATGCGACGCACCGGCGTTCTCTCGATGTTCTGCTGGACGTCGCCGAGGTAGCCGTGCGATTCCGCGGTGCGCAGCATCGGTGTGTCGATGAAACCGGGTGGCACCGCGTTCACGGTGATGCCTTTGGGCCCGTATTCCAGCGCCAGTGACTTGGTGAGGCCGTTGACGGCGGACTTCGCCGCGACGTAGGCCGACATGTACGGCTGACCCGAGTGCGTGCTGGACGAGGAGATGTTGACGATGCGGCCCCAGCCGGCCTCGATCATGTCCGGCAGCACCGCCTGGACCATGTGGAAGACACCGTTGAGGTTGACGTCGATGACGCGCTGCCAGTAGTCGAACGCGATGTCGTCGAAGCGTTTGAAGCTGTCGAGGCCGGCCGCGTTGACCAACACCGTGACCGGCCCGAACTGGCGATGGATCGCCGCGAGCGCTTCATCGATCTGGGCGCTGTCGGTCACGTCGGCCGTGAACGCGGACTCGTCCTCGGACGCGGTCAGATCGACGGTGGCCACCGCCATGCCGTCCTTGCGCAGTCGTGCCGCGACGGCCAGACCGATTCCCGACGCGCCTCCGGTGACGACGGCGTTCCTCACGACAAGAATCTCCCTTCCGGTTTTGAGAACCTTACTCTCATAGACTCGTTCCATGCAACCGACTGACCGGCCTGCTATTGGCGTCTAAGCTGCCCGAACAAGCGCTGATCACAGGCCTAAGGTAGACGGTCAGTCTCGGTTGAGTTCTCACATATGGAATGTATGATTCGCCGCGGATGAGAATGAAGTTATCAAGGCTGGCTAGGAGGCCGGATGTCACTGCAGGACACAGCGACGGCGACCTCGGAAACTGAGCTGACGATCGAACCCCGCCTGCTGATCGATGGGCGCCTGGTCACCACCGAACAGACATTTCCGTCCGACAACCCGGCCAATGGCGACCTGGTGGGGCACGCCCCCGACGCGACCGTAGCGGAGGCCCGGGCGGCGATCGCTGCGGCGCGGCGTGCGTTTGACACGACGGACTGGTCCACCAATGTCGAGCTCCGACTCCGCTGTCTTGATCAGCTTCACCGTGCGCTGGTCGAGCATCGTGACGAGTTGGCCGACCTGACCATCGCCGAGGTCGGCGCCACCCGGGCGCTGTGCGCGGGTCCGCAGCTCGACCAGCCGATCGCGATCGTCCGCTACTACGCCGATCTGCTGAAGAACTATCCGATGACCGAAGACCTCGGCAACATCGAGAGCCGAGGCATGCAGCACCACCGCTGGGTGGAGAAAGAGGCCGCCGGGGTGGTCGCGGCGATCATCGCCTACAACTACCCCAACCAGCTCGCGCTGGCCAAGCTGCCACCCGCGCTCGCCGCCGGGTGCACCGTTGTGTTGAAGGGCGCGCCCGACACGCCTCTGGTGACGCTTGCGCTCGGCGAGTTGATCGCCAACCACACGGACATGCCGCCCGGCGTGGTGAACGTGCTCAGTTCGTCCGACCCGGAGGTCGGCGCGGTGCTGACCACCAGCCCCGACGTCGATGTGGTCACGTTCACCGGGTCGACTGCGACCGGGCGACGGATCATGGCAGCGGCCAGCGACACGCTCAAGCGAGTGTTCCTCGAACTCGGCGGCAAGTCGGCAGCCATCGTCCTCGACGACGCCGATTTCTCGACGGCGGCGTTGTTCGCGGCCTTTTCCATGGCCAGTCACGCCGGCCAGGGCTGTGCCCTGACGTCGCGGCTGCTGGTGCCGAAGAAGCACCACGACGAGATCGTGAATCTGATCGCGCAGAACTTCTCACTTGTGCGGCACGGCGATCCGGCCGACGAGAAGACGTACATGGGGCCGCTGATCAGTGAACGCCAACGCGACAAGGTGGACGGCATGGTCCAACGGGCCGTCGAGGCGGGGGCGACACTCGTCACCGGCGGACAGCGCCTAGACCCCGGCTACTTCTATGCGCCGACGCTGCTGACCAACGTCGACCCGGATAGCGAGATCGCCCAGGAGGAAATCTTCGGGCCGGTTCTCGTGGTCATCGGTTACGACGACGACGACGACGCGGTGCGGATCGCCAACAATTCGATCTATGGGCTGTCCGGCGCCGTGTTCGGCGGCCAGGACCGGGCGCTCGCGGTGGCCCGCCGGATCAGGACCGGCACCTTCAGCATCAACGGCGGCAACTACTTCAGCCCCGACGCACCGTTCGGTGGATACAAGCAGAGCGGCATCGGCAGGGAGATGGGAACGGCAGGGCTGGAGGAGTTCCTGGAAAAGAAGACGTTCGCAACTGTCGATGAGCCGCTTGCGCGAAGAGCAGAGGACAGCGATGAGCCGCTTGCGCGAAGAGCAGAAGATAGCGTCCAATGACCAAGCCACTCGACGGAATCCGCGTCCTCGAGGTCGCGATGTACGGATTCGTGCCGTCGGCCGGGGCTGTGCTGGCCGAGTGGGGGGCGGACGTCATCAAGGTCGAGCACGCGGTGACCGGCGATCCGCAGCGCGGGCTGCGGCAGACCGGCCCGCTGATCGTCGAGGGTGACCCCAACCCGAACATCGAGCACGCCAACCGCCTCAAGCGCAGCATCGGGCTTGACATGTCGGTGCCGGAGGGCAGGCAAGTGCTGCTCGAGCTGGCCCGCCGCGCGGATGTGTTCCTGACCAGCTTCCTGCCCGGACACCGGCAGAAGTTCGGCATCGATGTCGACGACATCAGAGCCGTCAACCCGAAGATCGTCTACGCGAGGGGTAGCGCACTGGGGCCCCGGGGTGAGGAGTCGGTGAAGGGCGGCTACGACATGACCGCCTTCTGGTGTCGGGCGGGCACCGCCGCGACCATCACCCCGCCCGGTATCGACGGAATGATCGGGCCGCCGGGTCCCGCGTACGGCGACACCATCTCCGGCACCAATCTGGCCGGCGGGATCGCGGCCGCGCTGCTAAAGCGCGAGCGCACCGGCGAGCCGTCGATCGTGGACGTGTCTCTGCTGGGCAGCGGCTTGTGGTCGATGGGCCACACCGTGGCGCTGACCCGCCACCTGGGCCAGCTCATGGTGAACCCGCCGCCGGGCGTCCACGGTTCGCCGATCAACCCCCTGGTCGGGGTGTACCCGACCGCCGACGGCCGCTACATCTCTCTGGTGATGATGCAGCCCACCAAGTTCTGGGCCGATGTGTGCCGCCACATGGAGCTCGACGAGTTCATCGACGATCCGCGGTTCGCGACGGTCGAGTCGATCGCGGAGAACACCCCGGCCGCCGTGGAGATCCTGACCGCGGCGATGGCCAAGCGGACCATCGCCGAGTGGAGTGAGCGGTTCGCCACGCTCGCCGGACCGTGGGCGCCGGTGCAGGACACGCTGCAGGCCGCCGACGACGCCCAAGTCCGGGCCAATGAGTATCTGGTGCAGGCGGGCCAACTCGAATTAGTCTCCAACCCTGTGCAATTCGACGTCTCGGCACCGCAGTCGGGTCCGGCCCCGGGATTCGCCGAGCAGACCGACGAGATCTTGCAGGAGCTCGGCCTGGACTGGGACCGCATCATCGAGCTCAAGACGGTCGGGGCGGTCACGTAGATCCCATGCCGTACGTCGCCTCCGTTGGAACCTATCTGCCCTGCTGGGGCAGCCATGACCGACGTGTACCCGGCGACGACGAGGACGCGATCACCCTGGCGGTGGAGGCCGGTCGGGCCGCGCTTGCCGGCAGCGCTGCGGTGGAACGAGTCGTCCTCGTCAGCCGCGATCTGCCGTTGCTGGAAAGCAGCAACGCCGCGGTGTTGCTGGCCGGCCTGAGCCTTGATCCGGAACTGGAGGTGGACGAACGTCTGGGCGCTGCGCCCGCGGCGGTCGACGCGCTCAGCTCGGCCCGTCCACGCACGCTCGTCATCGGTGTTGACCTCGATCCTGCCGGGGCGGCCGCCGTGTTGACCGCCGACACCGGATTGTGGGTGCGGACCGCCGCCCGCGTCGCGCGCAGCCTGCCGGTCCGGACCCGCAATGCCATCGGCGTCGTGCACGACTACGGCGACCCGCGGCTGCTTCGCGAGCGCGGCCTGGTCGCCTCGTTGGGAGCGGCCTGGCTCGACACCCCCGCCGCGGTCGCCGGGGTCGACCACGCGACCGCCGCCGAGCTGTGCATCGGCGACCCCGCGACGCTTCCGACCACGGGTGCGAGTTCCGGTCTGTTCGCACTGGCGGCCATGGCGGAGGCGGGAACGACCGGACCGCTGGTGGCGGTCGAACAGGCCAGCCTCTCCGGACTCACGGTGGTGGGCGGTGCCGCGGAGCTGCACCGGCACGAACCGGCGGCCCGGGCAATGCCCGATGGCACGGTCGTCACCGGTGCCGACATACCCATCTCGCTCGCGGCGTACGAGCGGGCGTTCGAAGCGAAGGTCCGGTGGGAGGCGGGCAGGTTCGCCGACAGTGCGGAGCTGGATTTCCCGCCCCGCTACCGGGTCGACGCCGACGGCAGGCTCAGCACCCATTACGAGCGGATACCGCTGCCCCGCGCGGGCACGGTCTACACCGAGGCGACGGTGCAGATACCGGTGCCGGGCCTCAAGACGCCGTACTCGCTGGTGATCGTCGAACTCGACGGTGTGGGTGTCCGAGCTCTGGTGAAGGTGACGGGCGCCGAGCCCGGAGCCGTCGCGATCGGCGACCGCGGTCGCCTGGCATTGCGCCGGGTTGCTATGAGGTCTGGTGTTCCCGACTACGGATATGCATTCGAGCCCGAAACGGATGTGGCGTGAGTCATACTCTGGGGACGCTTCGACAAGTGGCAGGGCCTGTCAAAACGCTGACAACTCGCGCCCGCTCACCTGAAGTGCAGGAGGGGACGGCATGAGGAAGGTGGCCATCGTGGGCGCCGGCATGACGCCCTTCGCCGAGCACTTCGCGCTCGGTATCAAGGACCTGTTGCCGATGGCGTTTGCCGAATGCGCCGCCAGCGTCGACAGGGGCCTGCCCAAGACGGACCTTCAGGCCGCCTGGTTCGGCGCCATGGGAACTTCCGACGGGTTTCCGTCCGGAATCCTCGCCGACAGTCTGGGCCTTCCCGATTTGCCCGTCACCCGGGTGGAGAACTCGTGCGCGACGGGCAACGACGCGGTGCGCAACGCGCTGTTCGGGGTCGCATCCGGTGCCTACGACGTCGCGCTCGTGATGGGCGCCGACAAGATCCGTGAGACGTCGACCAAGGACATGGTGTGGGAGTGGGAAGCCATGGCGCGGGACATGGCCTGGGATTACCCGCTGGGCCTGGTGTCGCCCGCCGGCTTCGCCCTGCACGTGGCCCGCTACCTGCATGAATCATCGGCCACCGCGGAGCACATGGCGATGGTGGCCGTGAAGAATCACCGGCACGGGGTGACAAACCCTAAGGCGCGGTTGCGGTTTGAGATCACGCTGGAGCAAGCGCTCAGTGCGCCAACCGTTGTGACTCCGTTCCGCCTGTATGACTGCGCCCCGCAGAGCGACGGTGCAGCCGCGCTGGTGCTCGCGGCCGAGGACGTGGTCGACCGTTTCACCGACCGGCCGGTGTGGATCCGCGGTGTCGGACTCGGGCTGGATTCCGTGATGCACCAGCACAAGCGGGACATGACGACGTTTCCGGCGACTGTGCGGGCCGCGAAGCAGGCGTTCGGGATGGCCGGCTTGACACCGTCAGACGTCGACGTCGCCGAAGTACACGACTTCTTCACCGGCATCGAGCTGATCAGCTACGAGGACCTGGGGTTCGCCGACCGGTTCGGCGCATACAAGCTCGTCGAGGCGGAGGTCACCAGTGTCGGCGGTGCGTTGCCGGTCAATCCGAGCGGCGGATTGAAGAGCAAGGGGCATCCGCCCGGCGCGACCGGAGTCGCGCAGTGCGTGGAGCTTTTCGCTCAACTTCGCGGAGAGGCTGTCAACCAAGTCGACGGCGCACGAATCGCCCTGGCGCACAACATCGGTGGGCCCACCGCGGTGTCCGCGGTCACGATCCTTGAGGGACCAGGGGCTGATGGCGACTAAAACAGAAGGTCCGGACCGGTGGGGCGCCGGGATCAACCTCGGGCGCGGCTCCAAGCCAATGCAGGCCGTCGGGGGTTTCTTCGCGATGTCGGCCGACGCTATTCTGTTCATCTTCCGTCGACCGTTTCAGTGGCGGGAGTTCCTCGAGCAGGCGTGGTTCGTCGCCCGTGTCTCGTTGGCCCCCACGCTGCTGGTCGCAATCCCCTTCACCGTTCTGGTCAGCTTCACGCTCAACATCCTGCTTCGCGAACTCGGCGCCGCCGATTTGAGTGGCGCGGGCGCGGCGTTCGGCGCAGTGACCCAAATCGGTCCGCTGGTGACCGTGTTGATCGTCGCCGGGGCGGGCGCAACGGCGATGTGCGCGGACCTCGGGTCACGCACGATTCGCGAAGAGATCGACGCGATGGAGGTTTTGGGCATCAACCCGGTGCAGAGGCTGGTGACGCCGCGCATGCTCGCGTCCGGGCTGGTGGCCCTGCTGCTGAACAGCCTGGTCTGCATCATCGGAATCACTGGCGGCTACATCTTTTCGGTGTTCGTCCAGGACGTTAATCCCGGTGCCTTCGCCGCGGGCATCACGTTGCTGACCGGCGTTCCCGAGGTGATCATCTCCTGCGTCAAGGCGGCTCTGTTCGGTCTTATCGCCGGGCTGGTCGCATGCTACCGCGGGCTGAGCATCACCGGCGGCGGCGCGAAGGCGGTCGGCAACGCCGTCAACGAAACCGTTGTGTACGCGTTCATGTCGTTGTTCGTCATCAATGTGGTCGTCACCGCGATCGGCATCCGGGCGACGGTCAAGTGATGGGGGGCATGCCGTGGTACTGAGAGCGACCTACCCGCGCCTGTTCCGGTTCTTCGATCATTTTCGGCGGCCGGTCGGCACTCTGAGCAAGATCGGCGATCACACGATGTTCTACGGTCGGGCAATCGCCGGAACCCCGCACGCGGCCATGCACTACCGGCGGGAGATCATTCGCCTGATCGCCGAGATCAGCATGGGCGCGGGTACATTGGCGATGATCGGCGGTACGGTGGCGATCGTCGGGTTTCTGACTATCGCCACTGGCGGCGTTCTCGCCGTCCAAGGCTACAGCTCTCTGGGCAATATCGGCATCGAGGCGCTGACCGGCTTCCTCGCGGCGTTCATCAACGTCCGGATCTCGGCGCCCATCGTCGCCGGCATCGGCTTGGCCGCGACCTTCGGTGCCGGTGTCACAGCGCAGCTGGGCGCGATGCGCATCAACGAAGAGATCGACGCGCTCGAGGCCATGGCCATGCGGCCGATCGAGTATCTGGTCAGCACCCGGATCGTCGCCGGGATGGTCGCCGTCACACCGTTGTATTCGATCGCGGTCATCCTGTCGTTCGTCTCGAGCAAGTTCGTCACCGTGTACCTCCTCGGGCAGTCCTCAGGCCTGTACAACCACTACTTCTCAACGTTTTTGAACCCGATCGACCTGTTGTGGTCGTTCGTGCAAGCCATCCTGATGGCGCTGGCAATACTGCTGGTGCACACATATTTCGGTTATTTCGCGACCGGCGGGCCGGCGGGCGTCGGGGCAGCGGTCGGCAACGCGGTGCGCGCCTCGCTCATCACCGTCGTGTCGGTGACGCTGCTGGTCTCGCTGGCGATATACGGCGCCAATGGAAACTTCAATCTGTCGGGCTAGGGGAGGAGGTCGATGAAACCCGCTGTCGCGCGGCCCTTGGTAGGGCTGATAAGCATTCTTGTGGCCGCGGCGATCGTGTTCGTGGCCATCACCCTGTTCCGGGGCGGGTTCACCACCTCCGTGCCGATCACGATCATGTCCGACCGCGCCGGCCTGGTGATGAACCCCGACGCCAGGGTCAAAATGCGTGGCGTACAGGTGGGTAAGGTCTCCTCGATCCAGGAGATGCCGGACGGGCGAGCCGCAGTTCACCTCGCGATGGATCCGTCGCAGTTGCACCTCATTCCGTCCAACGTGCTCGTCGACATCGCGTCGACGACGGTGTTCGGCGCGAAGTTCGTGCAATTGGTTCCGCCCGACCATCCGTCGGCTGAACCGTTGACGGCCGGGGCGGTGCTCGATTCCAAGAACGTCACGGTCGAAATCAACACGGTGTTCGAGCAACTCACTCAGGTGCTGTCACGCATTCAGCCCGAGAAGCTGAACGAAACTCTGGGCGCGATCGCGACGGCATTCAATGGCCGGGGGCAAAAGATCGGCCAGACACTTGCCGATCTGGACGCCTATCTCGCAAAGACCGAGCCCAGCCTTGGCGCGTTGAGCCACGATCTCGCGGTGGCGCCCGACGTGCTGAACACCTACGCGGACGTGTCACCGCAGCTCGTTGACACCGTCAAGAATTCGACAAAGATCAGCCAGACCATCGTCGACGAACAGGATAACCTCGACGCGTTCCTGGTCAGCGCGATCGGGTTGGCGGACATCGGAAATGACGTGATCGGCACCAACCGGCAGGCGCTGACCGACGTGCTGCACCTGCTGGTGCCCACCACCGATCTCACCAACGAGTACGCGCCGGCGATCAACTGCGCCCTCGGCGGCATGGCCGACCTGACCCACCAACCACCGCTGCCCGCCCCCGGAATTCTGGTGTCGGTGGGCTTGACGCTGGGCATCGAACGCTACCGCTATCCGACGAACCTGCCCAAGGTCGCTGCCACCGGCGGGCCGCAGTGCTCGGGTCTGCCGCACCTGCCCATGAACACGCCGGCGCCATGGGTGGTAACCGACGACGGCACCAACCCCGAGCAATACGGCAACCCTGGGATCATGGCGAACTCCGACGGAATCAAGCAACTGCTGTACGGCCCAATCGCCGGCCCGCCGCGCAACACCTCCCAGATCGGGATGCCCGGATGAGGGGCGGATGGCGCGCGACGCTGATCAAGTTTGCGACGTTCGCGGTGGTGATGATCGTGTTGACCGCGTTCCTGTTCTTCATCTTCGGCCAATACCGAACCGGTTCCACCAACGGGTATTCGGCGGTCTTCACCGACGTGTCGCGGCTGAAGCCCGGAGACACCGTGCGGATCGCCGGCATCCGGGTCGGCACCGTCAGCGGCGTCGCACTGCGCGACGACAAGAAAGTGGTCGTCACATTCGACGCCGACCGAAGCACCGCCCTCACCACCGGGACCCGGGCCATGGTTCGCTACCTCAACCTCGTCGGCGACCGCTACCTTGAGCTCGCCGACGGACCCGGATCGACCAAGACCCTTTCACCCGGATCACAGATCCCGGTCGACAAGACGGCGGGCGCACTGGACCTCGATCTGCTGCTCGGTGGTCTCAAACCCGTGATCCAGGGATTGAATCCTCAGGACGTCAACGAACTCAGCCAGGCGCTGGTGCAGATATTCCAGGGCCAGGGCGGCACGCTGGAATCGCTGCTGTCGAAAACCTCGTCGTTCTCGAATGCGTTGGCCGACAACAGCCAAGTCGTGCAGCAACTGATCGACAACCTCAACACGGTCGTGGGCACATTGTCCGCCGACGGCGACAAGTTCAAGGACACGCTGGCACGTCTGCAACGCCTGGTCACTGAACTGTCGGCGGACCGCGATCCGATCGGCACCGCGATCGTCTCGCTGGACAACGGGACGGCATCGATCGCGGACCTGTTGACCAACGCGCGGCCGCCGCTGGCCGCGACCGTCGACCAGCTCAACAAGTTGGCGCCGCTGCTCGACGACGGCAAGGGCCACCTCGACTACATACTGGGGAGGCTGCCGGAGGACTACCGCAAGCTCGTCCGGCAGGGCTCCTATGGCGCCTGGTACAACTACTACCTCTGCGGGGTCATGCTCCGGGCCACGGATTTCCAGGACAACCCCGTGTACTTCCCGTGGATCAAGCAAAAGAGCGGGAGGTGCGCAGAGAAGGATGATTAAGTATCGCGGCGGCGCCCTCATCCGGGCCGGGTTCATCGGCGTCGTGCTGATCCTGCTCGTCATCGTTGTCGGCCTGCAGCCGCAGCAACTGTGGTCGCTCGCGTCCTCGATCCGCTACAAGGCGCTGTTCTCCGAAGCCGGCGGCCTCGCCAAGGGCAACCCCGTGACCGTGTCGGGAATCAAAGTCGGCACCGTTTCGGACATCTCGCTGCAAAACGGCGAGGCTCTTGTCACGTTCAATGTCCCCGGGAGGATCACGCTCGGCTCCGACACCACCGCGCACATCCGTACCGGGTCGCTTCTGGGCGAGCGGGTGCTCACGTTGGAGTCCGCAGGCAGCGGGAAACTCCACGCGATGGACGTGATCCCAGACACGCGGACAGCGTCGCCGTACTCGCTGACCGAGGCCGTCAGTGACCTCACCTCCTACTCGGCCGACACCAACTTCAACGGCCTTAACCAATCGCTGGACACGTTGTCCGCGACGCTCGACCAGATCGCGCCGCAACTCGGGCCGGCGTTCGACGGGCTCACCCGATTGTCGAAATCCCTCAACGCGCGCAACGAGAATCTGCGCGATCTGCTCAAGAGCGCAACCGATGTCACGGGCATCCTGTCCGAGCGCAGTCAGCAGGTCAACACGCTGATTTTGGACGCCAACGATCTGCTGGCAGTTCTTTCCGCAAGGCGAAACGCGATCGTTTCGCTGCTCGCCAACACATCGGCGGTGTCGCAGCAGCTGACCGGTCTGGTCCACGACAACGAGGCGAAGCTGGCCCCGACGCTTGAGCGGCTGAATCGGGTGAACCAGATGCTGGAGAAGAACCGCGACAACATCGGCAAGACCCTGCCCGGTCTCAAGAAGTTCCAGATCACCCAGGGCGAAGCGGTGGGCAGCGGCTACTACTATGACGCGTTCATTCCGAACCTCAGCCCGGCACAGATTCTGCAGCCGTTCATGGACTACATCTTCGGGTTCAGGCGTGGTGTCGACGCCGGGCAGCCGCCGGACAACGCCGGGCCGCGGGCCGAATTGCCGTTCCCGTACAACGGGATTCCGCGACCGAACGAAACGTGGGGGCCGGGAGCGCCGAATGGGAATCCGCCATGATGCCACGGAAGCGACTTTTCACGGGCATCACGATCGTGTTGGTCGGGCTGCTTGTCGCTGCGGCGGTCTTCGTCGTCCGCCAGACACTTTTCAAGCCGCAGACGATCACCGCGTACTTCACCACCGCAACCGCTATCTATCCCGGCGATGACGTGCGGGTGTTAGGGGTGAAGGTCGGCAGCATCGCCAGGATCGACCCTGTGGGCACGCAGGCCAAGTTGACGATGCACGTCGACCGCGACGTCCCGATCCCGGCGGATGCTAAAGCGGTGATCGTTGCGCAGAATCTGGTCGCGGCCCGCTACGTGCAACTCACACCGGCTTACCGGACCAGCGGCCCGAAGATGGCCGACGGCACCGTGATACCCGCTGATCGCACCGCGGTGCCCGTCGAGTGGGACGAGGTCAAAGACCAATTGATGCGGCTGTCAACGGAGTTGGGTCCCAACAGCAAGGTGTCCACGCCGTCGATCGCCCGCTTCATCGACAGCACTGCCAACGCGCTGAACGACAACGGTGACAAGCTGCGCCAGACCCTGGCCGAGCTGTCCGGCGTGGGCCGCATTCTCGCGAACGGCGCCGGAAACATCGCCGACACCATCAAGAACCTGCAGATCTTTGTCACCGCGCTGCGCGACAGCAACACCCAGATCGTGCAGTTCAATGACCGGCTGGCCACGCTGACCAGCGTGCTTGACGACAATCGCTCCGATCTGGATGCCGCGCTATCCGACCTTTCTGTCGCGGTCGGCGAGGTACAGCGCTTCATTGCCGGAACCCGCGATCAGACCAGCGAGCAGATCCGAAGCCTGGCCAGCGTCACCCAGACCCTGGTCGACCACAAGATGGACATTGAGAACATCCTGCACCTCGCGCCGAACTCGTTCGCGAACTTCTACAACATCTACAACCCCGACACGATCAGTCAGGTCGGCGCGCCCGTGCTGAACCCGCTTATCCAAGACCCGGTGTGGTTCTACTGCGGGATGATAGGGGCCGTTGAGAATATCACCGGAGCCGAGTCTGCGAAGTTGTGCGAGCAGTATCTCGGCCCGGCCCTGCGGTTGCTCAATGCCAACAATTTCCCGCTGCCGCTCAACCCGTTGCTGATGCCCGCGTACACGCCGGGCAATGTCATCTACTCCGAACCTCGTCTCGCGCCCGGCGGTGAGGGGCCGAAACCGGGGCTGCCGGAGCAGCCGCCGGCAATATCGGCGTATGGCGGGCTGCCTGGCGATTACCCGCCCGCGCCGCCGCCACCACCGCCGCCCGGGCGCATCCCGGGGATCTCGTGGCCTGCGCCGACCGAGCAGCCCGTGGCACCGCCGGCACCACCGGCGCCGCCGCCCACGCCGAGCCTGCCCGACTTGCTGCTCCCGGCGGAAAGGCCGCCGTCATGACCCGGATGAAACGCGTGCGGTGGCTGGTGCTCATCACCGTCTCTATCGCGGTGGCCGCGACGGGATGCGCATTCCAGGGCCTGAACTCGCTGCCTCTGCCGGGGGCTGTCGGGCGTGGCTCGAACGCCAAGATCTACCACGTGGAAGTCGCGAATGTCGGTACGCTGGAGTCGAATTCGCCGGTGATGATCAACGACGTCGTCGTGGGCAGTGTGGGCAAGATGACGGTGCAGGGATGGCACGCCAACGTCGAGGTTTCCCTTCGACCTGACGTCGTCGTTCCCGCGAATGCGGTGGCGAGCGTGGGACAGACGAGTCTGCTGGGATCCATGCACCTGCAACTGAATCCGCCGCTCGGCGAGCCGGCGCGCGGACGCCTCGAACCTGGTGCGACCATCCCGCTGAGCAAGTCGTCGACGTATCCGTCCACCGAGCAGACCCTGTCCTTGCTGTCGCTGGTGATCAACGCGGGCGGTCTCGCGCAGCTCGGAGATATCGTCCACAACTTCAACGCCTCAGTGCACGGGCGCGAGCAGCAGATCCGCGATCTGCTGACCCGCCTCGACACGTTCGTCGGCGTGCTGGACCACCAGCGAGACAACATCATCGCATCCATCCAGGCCCTGAATCGGCTCGCCGGCACATTCGCCGCACAGCGTGATGCCCTCACCGACGCGTTGAATAAGGTCCCCCCCGCCTTGGACGTGCTGATCAAGGAGCGGCCGAATATCACGACGGCACTGGAGAAGCTGGGCACGTTCAGTGACACCACGACCCGACTCGTCAATGACAGCCAGGCCGATCTGGTGAAGAACCTGCAGAATCTCGAACCCACGCTTAAGGCACTGACCGACCTCGGTCCGGATCTGGCGCCAACGCTTGCATACCTTCCGACTTACCCCTTCCCCCCGAGCCTCGTCGACCGCGGCGCCAGGGGTGACTACATGAACCTGTTCGCCGTGCTGGACATCTCGAGAGAACGGCTGAAACGAACCCTGCTGCTCGGCACTCGCTGGGGTCAGCCGGACATGCCATTGCCGGCGGCACCGGGTGAGCCGTACTACGTCAAGGATGCGTACGATCCGGTCAACGGGGTGGTCAACGCCGGCCTGGCACCGTCGAAGCCCGATACCCCGCCGGGCGCGCCGCCCGCCCCTCTCGCTCAAACATCGGCACCTGTCGTTGCTATGCCGGGTGCACCACCCGCACCGGCGCCACCGCTGCCCGAAACACCCTGGCCGTCATCGCAAATGGATGCGGGCGGCTGATGCTAACGCGCTTCGTCCGTATTCAGCTGACAATCTTCACGATTGCCTCGATCATCGGCATTCTGGCGATGATCTTCTTCTACATGCAGGTCCCCACACTGCTCGGCATCGGGAAGATGACGGTGACGGTGGAGCTGCCGGCTGCGGGTGGCCTCTACCGGTTCAGCAATGTCACATATCGCGGCGTGGAGGTCGGCAAGGTCACCTCGGTGGCGTTGACGGGTGACGGCGCGAAAGCAGTGCTGCGCCTGAACACTTCGCCGAAGATCCCGGCAGATTTGGAAGCGGACGTGCGCAGCATCTCGGCGGTGGGCGAACAGTATGTCGACTTGAGGCCCCGCACCGATTCGCCGCCATACCTTCACGACGGCTCGGTGATCGCGATGCGTAACACGACGATCCCGCAAGCCGTCGGCCCGATGCTCGATCAGGTCAGCTCGCTCGTCAACAGCATCCCCAAGGACAAGCTCAGCGCGCTGCTCGACGAGTCGTTCAAGGGGTTCAACGGGGCGGGCTACGACCTGTCATCGCTTGCCGACACGTCGTCGAAACTGACCGGCGACCTCAACCGCGTCGGCGACTCGAACGCCGCGCTCTACAGCGACACTGGGCCACTCCTCGACTCGCAGGCAAAGACAACCGATTCCATCCGGCTGTGGGCGCGCAGCCTCGCCGGCGTCACCGGGCAATTGGTCACCGACGACCCGCAGTTCCGCACCGTGCTGCACAAGGCACCCGGCGCCTTCGACGAGGTATCCAGCCTGCTGGACCAGATCAAACCGACACTGCCGGTGCTGTTGGCCAACCTGACCACCATCGGCCAGATACTCGTGACGTATCACCCTTCGTTGGAGCAACTGCTCGTGTTGCTTCCTCCGTCGGTCGGCGGTATCCAGGCGGTGGCCCCGAGCCGCAATCCGACCGGTTACGCAACGGGCGACTTCGCGATAACGCTCAACGATCCGGTGCCGTGCACAGTCGGTTTCCTTCCGCCGTCCTCGTGGCGAAGCCCGGCCGACACCACCACCATCGACACCCCCGACGGGTTGTACTGCAAACTGCCGCAGGATTCACCGATTCTGGTGCGGGGTGCCCGCAACGACCCGTGCATGGACAAGCCCGGCAAGCGGGCACCAACCGTGGAGATCTGTCAAAGCGACGAGCCCTACCGGCCGCTTGCCATGAGGCAGCACAGCCTTGGCCCCTACCCGTTCGACCCGAACCTTGTCGCGCAGGGCGTGCCACTCGATGACCGCACGACGTTCCAACAAAACATTTTTGCTCCCATCCAGGGCACACCGCTGCCACCCGGAGCGGGACTGGGTCCGCAAGCGGCTCCCCCGCCCACGCCACCGGGTGCTGGCCAGCCATTCGCGCCGCAAGCCGCCAATGTCCCCGCGCCTGAAGCGAATACACCACCGGACGCGGCGGTGAACCCCGCACCGCCGCAGGGTTCGCCGCCCGGGCTTGCCCCAGGCGCACCGCCACAAGGTCCGCCGCCAGGGCCCGCTCCGGCGGACAACCCGGACAATTCCGTGCCGCAGGCGGCGCCCGCGTCCTCCAGCGCATCCGTGCCTGCCGTCGCGACGGCACAGTACGACCCGCGCACGGGTCGCTATCTCACCGCTGACGGTCAGCTGTATCAGCAGCCGGACTTGGTCGCATCATCGGCACCGAAGACGTGGCAGGACATGCTCCCGAAGTAGCTTGCTGTGCTCAACCGATCGGGACGAGCTTGAACGGCATGTTGATCTGCAGCTCGTTGCTGATACCGCAGGCACCGCTGGGCCCGGTTGTTTCGTCTTCGCCGGAGAAGGTTGTCGAGTCGGCATTAACCGGCTCAACCGGATCCGAGGTGATCGGCCAGAACGTGATCACCTGACGTCCCGTGGCGGCGGTTCCGTCGCCGCACGTTTCCCAATTCGGGAGTTCCCGTATGACTTTCCACAATCCCGGCTTATGGACGATCTTCGCGGTCCATCCCTGGTCGCTGTTCACGGTTCCCGAGCAAGCAACGGGGTTCTCGCACGTGGTGGAAATGGTCCACACGCTTTGAATGCTCGGCTCGTCGTGATAGGTGTCCTGCGATTTAGCCCACTCGCCGTTCCACGTGGCGAGAAAGGTCCCGTTGATAGCGGGGTTGTTGATGTCCGCGTGAGCCGGTGCCATGCCCAGTCCGCCGATCGCCGCAGCAGCCAACACCGCCGCGCCTGTCGGCAGGTTCATCGAACGCACTGGTCGCTCCCCGGCACACCTCGAGTGATGGTGATAACGGCATTCTCAGGTTCGGAGAATATCATCGCGGCCGGTCAGAGTGGGTCGAATTGCGCGATCAGCCACGACCCGTTGACCTTCTTCATCGTCGCCCGCACCGTGGTCGGCCTGGTCACCGGAGCGGGCTTGTCCTTACTGGAGGATTCCTTGTCGACAAACAACAACACCACTGCCGAATCCGGGTGCAAATCCGAGACAGCTGCCCGTTCGACGCTGGCCGTGGTGGAGACCTGCTGCTGTTGGGCCGCCGCCGCGAAGATCTGGTCCGTGAAATGCGTGTAATAGTTCAGGAAGTCACCGGTCAGATGGGATTTCGCCTTAGCGATGTCGTCGGTCAGGCTCTGAGGTGAGTACGACAAAACCGCGACAGTCCCGTCTTCTGCTGCCTGCTTGGCCGTGGCTGCCACGGCAGCGTCGATCCGCTCGTCGGGCCGGTATTGAAACAGGTAGACGCCGGCAGCGAGGCCGACGGCGGCAGCGGTCAACCCAACAACGAGGATGACGCGCCACCGCGCACGGCCGGCGCTGATCCAGCGCCCGATGCGTCCCTGTGCGACCGGCGTCGAATCCTCGCGGTTCGTCGCTGGTTGGTTGTCGGTGGTCATCGCACGAACTCGAATTCTGATGTCTTGACCTGCCCGTTTTCCCGTAACAGGGCGAGGCTGATGCGCCAGGACGCGGGTGGCAGTTTGGTGCTGCCGGGTGTTGTGCCTTCTGTTGTGGCCGCCACCAGGACCACCGCCGAGTTTTCCGTCATCGATTCGACCGCGACGGACTGCACTGTGGCTTTCGTGCTGACCTTCGACTGCTGCGCGCCCTTGACGAGCTCGTCCGACTCGCCGGCCTCCAACGCGGACTTGAACTTTCCGGTGGAGTTGGCGATCACATCTTTCATATTCTGCTGCACCGTCGCGGCATCAATCGTCATCATCGTGACGACGCTCTGCCGTGCCGCGGCGGAGAATTCGGCCGCGCGCCGCTGTTCTCGGACCACGTCGCCGTGGTGTAACACCATGACGACGGTGACCGTGAGCGAAGCGCAGATGACCACGGCCGCCGCGGTGACCGCGAGCAGCTTGGCCGACGGCAACCACAGCCATCGCGGGCGCGGCCGATCGCGAATCTTTTCCACGACGGTTTTGTCGTCGAGCTTCCCGACTTGCCGGCGAAGGGTATCGGCGCGCACCCGCGCCGCGAAGGCCCGCGCCTGTGCCTCAGCGGCGGCAGCCTCGACGTCCTCTATCGAAGCGTCAGCGTCGAGCACCGCCGATCGGCGCTTGCGCGGCGACATGACGACCTCCCTGCCGCTCGTTCCTGCCAAGGGCAGCCACCCTATCACTGGAGGTTAAGGGAATCTTCTCCGAAAAGAAGAACATCCTTCTCGCATGTGCGAGAGTAGCGAGGTGAGATTTCGCGCCGCGGCTGCGGCCGGCGTGATCGCCGCAGGATCGCTGGTCGCTGCGCCGCCCGCGGCGGCCGGGCCGACCGTGTGCGATCTCCCTGATTGCACACCGGGCATCATGCCCGGCGTCGTGCTCGGCTCCCCGTGTGACCACACCACCTATTACGTCTTCGGGGTGACGGACTGGGGACGGCTGGTGTTCTGCGGCTCGCCGAGGCGGTATGACCCGCGATGGTTCCGGTCACCGGTGATGCGCGGCATCAAGGACGAGAACAGCAATTGCAGCACCTGGGAGGGCCAGGTCGCGCAGGCACCCGACGGGTTGTTCCTGACCTGTGTGGCGGCCAGCGGTCAGGCGCTCTGGCTGCGCGGCGACACCTGAGTTACCGCACCGGCCTGAACGTGATGTGGATGTCGGTGAGCCCGCGCAGGATGAACGTCGGCTCATACGTGTAGTTGCGCTGTCCTGCGGGCCCGTGCCTGTCCTCGTCGATCGCGATGTCTGCCAGCCGATCGAGGATGCGCTCCAGCGACACCCGGCCCTCCACCCGCGCAAGCGGTGCGCCCGGGCAGGAGTGGATACCGCGGCTGAACGCGATGTGTTCGCGAACGTTCTTGCGGTCCAGCCGGAACTCGTGCGGCTCCTCGAACCGGCTCGGATCGCGGTTCGCGGCGCCCGGGCTCACCATCACGGTGGTGCCGGCGGGCACATCGATATCGCCGAGCTTTGTTGATTTGCGTGCCATCCGGAAGACGCTCTTGACCGGGCTGTCCATCCGCAGGCATTCCTCGATGAAGATCGGGATGAGGCTGCGATCATCGCGCAGCTGTTGCTGGATGTCGGGCTCCTCGCCGAGCACGCGCAGCGCGGCGCTGAGCAGTTTGGCGGTGGTTTCCTGTCCGGCGCCGAACAGGAACGTGGCTGTCCGGACCACGTCGACCACTTCGGGGGTCGACCCGTCCGGGTACTTCGCCGTCGCGAGTGCAGTCAGCACGTCGTCGCGGGGGTGATGCCGCCGGTCCTCGATGTAGAAGCTGAACTTCTCGTCGGCCCACTGCAACGGGTTGGTGGCGATCGGCTCGTGGTCGAGCGCGCCGATCCGGGTTCCCGGTAGCATCGCCCCGAACGCTGCGCGGAACTCCTCGTGGTCTTCCTCTGGGACGCCGAGCAGATCGGCCACGACGATCAGTGAGAACGGCCTCGCATAGGCGGTCAGGAACTCGCATTGGCCGTCGGCGACCAACTCGTCGATGTGGCGGTCGGCCAGCCGCCACATGAAGTCCTCGTTCTCCTTCAGCCGCTTGGGCGTGAGCAGCCGGGAAAGCAGCGATCGCGCATCGGTGTGGTTCGGCGGATCCATCGTGACCATGTGCTCGAACATCGGGATCTCGGTGCGGTGCTCCTCGAGCTGCGCGCAGATGTCATCGCCCTCGGGCACGAACGGAATCGGGGTGAACGGGCCGGCGACCGCGACGCAGGACGAGAACGAGTCGACGTCTTTGTAGACCGCGTTCGCCGACTCCCAGCCGGTGACGGCCAGCACCCCGTTGTTGATCGGGCAGGCCGTGGGATTTCGAGCGCGCAGATGGTCGAAGTAGGGGTGAGGGTTCGGAATGAGCGACTGATCGGTGAAATAGTCGACCGAGTCGAAGTTGGTCATGTGGGGCTGGCCTCCTGAGGCACTCGTCCAATCACGGCGAGCGACGTATGCTGTGCATCTGCTTAGCATGGTGCTGGGTCGTGGTCAAGGTAGGCGGGAGACGACATGCCGTCGGGGCGGCGAATCGGGGCGCCGGACGCGAAGAACCGGGGCGTGCTGCTTGACGCGGCCGAACAGCTGATGCTCGAAGAAGGCTATGCGGCAGTGACTTCGCGTCGGCTTGCGGACCGTGCCGGGCTCAAACCTCAGCTTGTGCATTACTACTTCCGCACGATGGACGACCTGTTTTTGGCCGTGTTCCGCCGCCGCGCCGAGCAGGGGCTCAAGTCGCAGGCGCGAGCACTGGAATCGCCGCAGCCCCTGTGGGCGCTGTGGCGGCTCGGTACCGATCTCGCCACGAGCCGGTTCACGATGGAGTTCGCCGCGTTGGCGAACCACCGCAAGTCGATGCGCGCCGAGATCGCGCACTATGCCGAACGTTTCCGCGACGAGCAGTGGAGAACACTGGCAACTGCTCTGACCCGCTACGACACCGACCCGGAGACCATGCCTCCGATCGTGTGGTCGGTGCTGTTCACCAGCCTGTCGACTGTGCTGGCGATGGAAAAGGGGCTCGGTATGTCGCTCGGCCACGCGGAAACGGCCGAAGTGGTGGAGCGCTACCTGCGTCGTCTCGAGGGCGATCCCTTACCGATGGAGGACAGGGCGCGGCACTGACTCACCAGCCGCGGATGGAGCAGAGCACTCCTTTGGCGCCGTCTTGCGACACGACGACCGCGCCGTCTACCGCGATCTCACAGTGGAAGTTCGGCGTTCCGGGTTCTGGCCCGGTGTTCGCAACGACCATCGCCCATTCCTCGGGCTTGTGCAGATCCAGTTCGTATGTCCACGCCGGATGATTCGGGCCGAGGTCGGCTTCGACGTTCGGCATGTATTGATACGGGTTATGGCTCCAGTAGGCGAAGACCTCCGGCTCCTGGTCGAGGTAGTAGATCTGCGCGTAGATCGGGTTCTTGGCCGTGAGCGTGTACTTGACGTGATGCAAAGGTAGGTCGTCATCGGCGTGTGACGGTGCAGCCGTTAGGCATGCCGCCGTGAGCAGGATCGTCGATCCGGCGTACAGCAGCGCCGCTCTCGTTGTGGTCATGTGCTGTGCTTTTGCTCTTCGCCCACGTGGCTCATCGACGCCTCACCACCTTCTCCGCGGCCTGCCAGTGTTCGTCGGAAACCCACAGCCGCGCAAAGGACGCTACCGCTTCTTCGGGCGAAACCCGGGTGATTACCCGCTTTATCTCTCCCGCGGGACGGTTCGCCAGTGACCTGGCCAAGGCGCGCCAGTTGTCGTTGAAGGACGCCCGGGGCAGGACCCGGTCCACAAGGCCGATGCGCTGCGCCTCCGCGGCGTCGACCGCGGTCCCGGTGCCCGCCAGCAGCAGCGCCTTGCTGTGTCCGACCAGCGCGGCCAGCCGTTCCGCGCCGCCCCAGGCCGGCATGATCTCCAGGGACACCTGGTTGAACGCGATCTTGATGTCGTCGGCCGCCACCCGGATATCAGCGGCCACCGCCACCTCGGCCCCGCCGCCGAAGGCATGACCGTTCAGCGCGGCGATGACCGGAGCGGGGAATTGCGCGATCCGGTCACAGATCTTTCGCATCCGCCACGCCATCGCTGACGCTTCCTCGATGGTCCGGATCGCGCTCAGTTCTTTCAGGTCGCCGCCGGACACGAACGCCCGGTCGCCGGCACCGGTGATGACGAGCGCTCGCGCGGTTTTGGCAGCATCGAGAGCGTCGAGCGCCCTGTCCAGCTCGGCCATCGTGTCGAGGGAAATAGCATTGCGCGCATGAGGGCGATCAATGATGAGCACCGCCAGCCCGTCGTCGAGCTCCAAGTCGACCATCTGATCGTTCCCCGATGCGATATTGGCATTCTCTCTGGGGGAGAATAGCATCTCCAGCAGAATGATTTTCGCCGGTCGGAGCGTGCTCATGCGCCCCATTTCGGACGAGTTGGTCCAGCGTTACCAGGCCGAAGGTTGGTGGACGCAGGACACCCTGGGCGACCTGCTGGCGCGCGGCCTGGCAGCGCATCCGGGCACCACGTTCAGCGTGCATTCGGCGGTGCGGCCGTGGTCCGGCACGTACGGCGACGTCGAGCTGGTGGCCCGCCGGCTGGCCGCGGGATTGCGGGCGCGCGGTGTCGGACCGGGTGACGTCGTGGCATTCCAGTTGCCGAACTGGATGGAGGCCGCCGCGACGTTCTGGGCGTCGGCGTTCCTCGGCGCCGTAACCGTGCCGATCGTGCACTTCTACGGCCGAAAAGAACTCGGCCACATCCTGACCACCGCCCGGCCGCGTGCGTTCGTCACGACCGAGCGGTTCGGCCGGATGGAGTACCAACCCGATCTCTGCGCGAATATTCCGATCGTTGGCTTGGTCACCAACGAGCGGTTGCGCGAGGAGCATGAGCACAGCTTCGACGATCTGCTCGCCGATGAGCCGATGTCCGGCACGCTCGCCACCGACCCGACCAATCCGGCGCTGATTGCGTTCACATCAGGTACCACAAGCGACCCCAAGGGCGTCATTCACAGCCATCAGACGATTGGGTGCGAAACCCGGCAACTCCACGCCAACTACACCCCCGACCGGGGTCGTCAGCTCACCGCGGCGCCCGTCGGGCACTTCATCGGCATGCTCGGGGCATTCCTCATTTCCGTGATGGACGGCGCGTCGATCGACCTCGTCGATCACTGGGACCCCACGCAGATTTTGGCCCTGATGAAACGCGAGGGTGTGGCCGTCGGCGGCGGTCCACCGTACTTCTTCACCAGCCTGCTCGATCATCCCGACTTCACCGATGACCATCTGCGCCACATGAAGACCGCCGGCCTCGGCGGCTCCACGGTCCCCGCCGCGTTCACCCGCCGACTCGCCGATCTGGGCATCCATGTGTTTCGCTCTTACGGCAGCACCGAGCATCCGTCCGTGACGGGAACGGCCCACGACGGGCCCGAGGACAAGCGGTTGTTGACGGATGGCTGTCCGCGGCCCGGGGTGGAGATCCGGTTGGGCGAGGACGGCGAGATCTTCAGTCGCGGACCCGACCTGTGCCTGGGCTACACCGATGAGGCGCTGACCGCCCGTGCGTTCGATGCCGACGGCTGGTATCGCACCGGCGACGTCGGCGTGCTCGACGCCGATGGCTATCTCACCATCACCGACCGCAAGGCCGACATGATCATCCGCGGCGGCGAGAACATCAGCGCGCTGGAGGTCGAGGAGGTGCTGCTGACCATGCCGGCGGTCGCGGAGGCGGTGGTCGTGTCGGCGCCCGACGATCGGCTGGGCGAGCGCGTCGCCGCCGTGCTGCGCGTGCGACCCGGCCACCCGATGCCGACGCTGGGCCAGGTCCGTGAGCACTTCGCCGCCAACGGCGCGGCTCGGCAGAAGTGGCCCGAAGAGCTCCACGAGGTCGACGATTTTCCGCGGACCGCGAGCGGCAAGGTCCAGAAGCAGGCCGTCCGGCAGGGGATTGCCACCCAACCAGGATGAGAATACGATTCTCTCAAGAGGAAAAGGAGTGTTCCATGGGCCAACTGTCGCATAGGGTCGACATACCGTTTCCGCTCTTTGACGCGGACAACCATCTGTATGAGCCCGAAGAGGCGCTGACCAAGTACCTGCCCAAGGAGTACAAGGACATCGTCCAGTACGTGCAGGTCAACGGCCGCACCAAGATCGCGCTGCGCGGTCAGATCAGCAACTACATCCCGAACCCCACCTTCTCGGTGGTGGCGAAACCCGGCGCGTGGGAGGAGTACTTCAAGTACGGCAATCCCGACGGCAAGAGTAGGCGCGAGTTGTTCGGCGAGCCGATGCGGTCGATTCCGGCGTTCTTCGAGCCCGGTCCGCGTCTGGAGCTCATGGACGAGCTCGGCCTCGACCGCTCGCTGATGTTCCCGACCCTTGCCAGCCTGGTCGAGGAGCGGTTACGCGACGACCCGGTCGCGATCCACGTCATCGTGCACGCGCTCAACCAATGGCTCGATGAGGTCTGGGGCTTCAATTACCAGAACCGCATCTTCACCACTCCGGTGATCACCCTGCCCATCGTCGAGAAGGCCATCGAGGAGCTGGACTGGGTGGTCAAGCGCGGCGCCCGGGTCATCTTGATCCGCCCCGCTCCGGTGCCTGGTTTCCGCGGGCCGCGGTCGTTCGCCCTGCCCGAGTTCGATCCGTTCTGGCAGAAGTGCGTCGAACACGACGTGCTGGTCGCCATGCACTCCTCGGACAGCGGCTACTCCCGCTACACGTCCGAGTGGGACGGCGGCGCCCAGGAGATGTTGCCGTTCCAGACCAATGCGATGTCCATTCTCAACGAGTGGCGCCCGGTCCAGGATGCGGTGGGCTCGTGGGTGATTCACGGCGCGCTCTTCCGGTTCCCGACGCTCAAAGTCGCCGTCATAGAGGCCGGGTCGAAATGGATGTTCCCGCTGCTGGATTCAATGGCCGAGGTGTACAAGAAGGCCCCCGAGGCCTTCCCCGCCAACCCGATCGAGGAGATCAAGAACCGCATCCACGTCAGCCCGTTCTACGAGGAGGGCATGGACGACCTGATCAGCCTCATCGGCGTGGACCGCGTGCTCTACGGCTCCGACTACCCGCATCCGGAAGGGCTTGCGGAGCCGACGCACTATGTGACTGCGCTCGAGCATCTTTCCGTCGACGACCAGGCGAAGATCATGGGCGGCAACCTGTCCCGGCTCGTCACGGTGTGACGGACGCTCAACCGTGGCGGACCATCCCGGAGATGGTCCTGTCCGCGGGCGACCGCTTCGGTGATGCCGAGGCGGTCGTAGACGGGCCGCTGCGACTCACGTTCACCGAGCTGACCGACCGGATCCGACGGGCCGCTGGGGCGTTCGCGGCTGCCGGAACAGAGAAGGGCGACCGGGTCGCGATCTGGGCGCCCAACTCCGCCGAATGGATCATCGCCGCATTTGGCTTGCTGACCGCCGGCGGCGTGCTGGTTCCGGTGAACACGCGCTTTAGGGCCGACGAAGCGGCCGACATCATCCGCCGCAGCGGAGCCAAGGTCGTGCTCGTGCAAAAAGGTTTCCTGGGGCAGGAATTCCCCGTTCCCGCCGCTGTGGCTTCGATCGACCTGAAGTCCGACTTCCTGACCAGCGGCCAACCGTTCGAGCGGGAGGTGAGCGGCTCGGACGTTGCCGACATCATCTACACGTCGGGCACGACGGGCCGCCCCAAGGGCGCGATGATGAATCACGGCCAGACGCTGCGGATGTACGAGGAATGGGCGACTCTCGCCGACCTGCGTGAAGGCGACCGCTACCTGATGATCAACCCTTACTTCCACACGTTTGGTTTGAAGGCCGGCCTCATCGCGTCGCTCCTCCGTGGCGCGACGATGCTGCCGGTTGCCGTCTTCGACATCGATCGGGTGGTGGAACTGATTGAGTCCGAACGGATCACGATGCTGCCAGGTCCGCCGACGCTGTATCACTCGCTGCTCACGGTCAGCGACAAGGGAAAGCTCTCGTCGCTGCGGGCCGGGGTGACCGGGGCCGCCGACATCCCGGTCGAGCTGGTTCGCCGGATATACGACGAACTTCCGTTCCAGACGCTGATGACGGGGTATGGGCTCACCGAGGCCGGCAATGTGACGCTGTCGCGTCCCGGAGATTCCTTCGAAGACGCCGCGACCACCGCGGGCCTGCCCTGCGAGGGCGTCGAGGTGCGCATCGCCGACGACGGGGAGGTTTTGGTCCGCGGGTACGGCGTCATGGCGGGCTACTTCGACGAGCCGGTGGCGTCCGCGGAGGCGATCGACGACCGCGGCTGGCTTCGCACCGGCGATCTCGGGATCTTCACCGAGGCGGGCCGGCTGCGCATCGCCGGGCGCAAGAAAGACATGTTCATCGTCGGTGGATTCAACGCGTATCCGGCCGAGATCGAGGGCTTCCTTTTGGAGCATCCCGCAGTAGCGCAGGCGGCGGTGATAGGTGTCCCGGATGAGCGTCTAGGGCAGGTGGGCAAGGCGTTCGTTGTGCCCGCGGGCCGGGTGACCGTCAAGGAGCTTCTGTCCTGGGCCCGCGACCGCATGGCGGGCTTCAAGGTGCCGCGGTATCTGCAATTCGTCGACGAGTTGCCGCTCAATGCCACTGGTAAGGTGCTCAAGAACGAGCTGCGTTAGCGGAATCGGAAGTGCTATTTCCTAAATACGGAAATGGTGTTTCCGCAGATCAAACCCCAATTTATTGAATGGTTGCAGAGGCGGCTCCGGGTGGCAGGAGGCAAGGGGTGGTAACGTGGTTCTCCAAATCTTCGCGCTACACGGAGGGCCACATTGCTGACCGGACACCGACCTGGTGGCACGTCGGTGCGCGTCCGCGACGCAAAATTTGGCGCGCTGAGCGATCAGCGCCACCGGAGTTCGGTATGAAGTTGTCATGGGCGACACGAGAAAACCGACTGAGCCGACTCGGGACGGTGACGCCGTGACGACTGAGGTCGGCGAGAGCGCTTCGGAAACCGAATCCGATCTGCAGGCGAAGCTGGCCGATGCCGAGGCCGAGGCCGCCGAGGCGGAGGCTGCCGCGGCAGCCGCACGGTCCAAGGTCCGCGCGATGCGATCGCAACAACCCGGCAACCCCGCCGACGCGGACGAGGACGGCGAACGCGGCAAGCGCCGACGCCGCCTCTGGCCCCCGAGTTGGCCCGTTGTCGCGAAAATCGTCGCCACCATCGTCATCGTCGGCTCACTGGCGGGCAGCGGGACGATCCTCTGGCAGCATCACACCGCGGCGGTTCGGCGGCAGCAAGCGGAGCAGTTCATCGACGCCGCGAAACAAGGCGTAGTGGCCGTGACGTCGATTGACTTCAATGCCGTCAGGGACCAGGTGCAACACATCATCGACAACTCCACCGGGGCCTTCAGGGAAGATTTCATCGCAAGGTCCAGCCAATTCATCCAGGTCGCGGAAGCATCGAAGGCGGTCGCGAAAGGCGCGGTGACCGCGGCCGCGGTGGAATCCATGAAAACGGATGAGGCTGTTGTCCTGCTGGTGGGCTCGGAACAGATCTCTAATGCCGCCGGCAATCAACAACCGCGGTCATTCAGGTTTCGCGTGACGGTTACCCGGGACGCCGATCAGCTGAAGGTGTCAAAGCTGGAGTTGGTGTTGTGACGTCAGAAGAGGCACCGAAGGTCGAGGTCATCGACGCGGCCGGGACCGAGGAATCGGCCCAGCCCGCCGACGACAAGCGTGTTCTGCGAGTCCCGCTCGGCGCTTTGGTATGGGTCGCGCTTGTCGTAGCGTCGGTCGGGTTGTTGGCCGGCCTTGTCTACTTTCAGTATCGGCCCGATCAGCAGACGAACGAAGCGGCGGCTCAGTCCGCGGTCGCAGCGGCGAAAGACGCGACGGTCGCCGTATATACCTATTCGGCCAATACGATTGACCGCGACATCGCATCGGCCCAATCGCACCTGACCGGTGACTTCGCGTCGGAATACAAGCAATACACCCAGAGTCCGGCTCCTACCGAAGCCAAGAAGAACGGCCTCAAAACAGCCGCCACTATTGCTGGTGCAGCGCTCGTGGAAATGCATCCCGGCTCGGCACAGGTGTTGCTTTTCATCAACCAGACCACCACGAGCGCTCAAAACCCCGCAACGTCGTCGGCCTCCCGAAGCATTCTGGCCACACTAACGAAAGTCGATGGTAAGTGGCTTATTTCATCGATGAAGCCGGCATAGGCCTACGATGAGTATCTCGTTACTGCTGGAGATGGCGTCGAGCGATCCGGATCGAGAGGCGTTGGTCTCCAATCGAACTCGTCTGACGGTCGGCGAGTTGAGCGCGCTCGCCGACGGCGGCGCGGGCCTGATCGCGACCTCTGGTGCCGGAAGCGTCGCTTATGTCGGAACCGGCGGTGTGATGCTGCCGCTGCTCATCTTCTCCTCGGCGCGGGCCACCCGCGCGTTCACGCCGCTGAACTACCGGCTGAGTTCCGACGGGCTGCGTGAGTTGATCGAGCGGTTACCAGAACCGTTGGTGGTGTTCGACGACGAGTATCGCGACATGGTTGGTGACGCCGGGGTGAAAGCCATCGAAGCCAACGCATTCATCGACATGGCCCGCACGGCGGCCGAGCCTGCCGCGGAGTTCGCCGATCCCGACGACGTCGCGATCGTCTTGTTCACGTCGGGCACCACGTCACGGCCCAAGGCGGTCGAGTTGTCGCACCACAACTTGACCAGCTACGTCATGGGTACCGTCGAGTTCGCTTCGGCCGGCGCCGACGACGCGGCGTTGATCTGCGTGCCGCCCTACCACATCGCAGGTGTGAGCGCGGCGCTATCGAACATCTACGCTGGCCGAAAGCTGGTGTACCTGAGGAAGTTTGACGCCAAGGAATGGATCCGGCTGGTCCGCGACGAGGCCGTCACCACCGCGACGGTCGTCCCCACGATGCTAGACCGGATCGTGAGCGAACTGGAAAAGCAACACAGTCCGTTGCCCACCCTGCGAACCCTGGCCTACGGCGGCTCGAAAGTCGCTCTGCCGCTGGTGCGCAAGGCGCTCGACCTGCTGCCCGATGTGGGCTTCGTGAATGCGTACGGGTTGACCGAAACCAGCTCCACGATTGCGGTTCTGACGCCCGACGATCACCGGGCCGCACATGAAGCGACCGACGCGGCGATCAGCAGGCGGCTGGGCTCGGTGGGCCAGCCGGTGCCGGGCATCGAGGTTCAGATCCGTGGCGGCGACGGCGCCGTGCTGGCGCCGGGGGAGTCCGGCGAGTTGTTCGTCCGCGGCGATCAGGTCTCCGGCCGGTACGCCGAGATCGGCTCGGTGCTCGACCCGGACGGGTGGTTTCCCACGAAGGATGTCGCCGCGCTCGATCGCGATGGGTATCTGTTCATCACCGGGCGATCAGACGACACCATCATCCGCGGCGGCGAGAACATCGCCCCCGCCGAGGTGGAGGACGTCCTCGTCGAGCATCCGTCGGTGCGCGACGTCGCGGTCGTCGGGGTCGAGGACTCGCAATGGGGTCAGATCATCGTCGCGGTGGTGGTTGCGGCCGAGGGCACAGATCCGGATCCAGAAGAACTGCGCGCCCACGTCCGCAACACCCTGCGCGGCTCCCGGACACCCGATCGGGTGGTGTTCCGCGATGAATTGCCGACCACCCCGACCGGAAAGGTGTTGCGCCGCAATCTCATTGACGAATTGAGAAGCGGGCAGCCCGCGAGCTGAAATAGAAGGGACAATCATGATCAAGACCGGCACTCGGCTGAAAAGCCAGGTATGCGACACCGAGATCATCGTCGTCAAGAGCGGTGGCGGCCTCGACGACCTGCGGGCCGGCGGAGTTCCGATGCGTGAGCTCGGCGCGGACGCGGCCACGGACGCCGTGCTGGATCCGAAGTTCGCCGACGGAAACGTGATGGGGAAGCGCTACGTCGACTCGGCCGGCGCCGAGGTGCTCGTGACGAAGGCCGGCTCCGGCACACTGAGTGTGGGCGACGTGCCGATGAGCATCAAAGAGGCGAAACCGCTGCCGGCCAGCGACTAGCGGCGATGCGGTTCTTTCCCGTGCGGCTCATGAGAACTCAACGATGACCTACCCCGACACGCAGTCGCTAGTGATCGCTTCGGACTACCGCGTCGCGGATCCGATGCGCGTGCCGCCCCTGCTCGAGAAACGCAAATCCGCGCTCGCCGAGATCGGGGCACATCACGTGGTCGTGCACGGATCCACGCTCGACCCTGGTCGGGTTCTGGTCAGCATCGCTGTTCACAACCCCGAGCCGATCGTCGATCTCCTGCGATCGCGGGTGTTCTTCGAGTGGTTCGACGCCGTGGGAGTCGAAGACATTCCGGCGGTCTTCGCGGGTGAGCTCGTTGAGCGGATCGATCTGACCGACGCAGCACACCCCGGCCCGCCGGGCGTGATCGTCGAAGCGATGACGTCCGTGGCCGACGTATCCCGTCTGATCGAACACGTGCATGTGGCGGTGGACCGATTCCGGGCCGCAGGCATCCGGAAGACGTGGATTTTCCAGGCCTTCGACGATCCGCGGGAGGTGATGATCCTGCAGGAGATCGGCGACGAGAAGAGCGCGCGCCGCTGGATCGAGCATCCCGATGCCACCGCCGAGTGGATGGAGAATGCCGGCATGGGCGCGTATCCGCCACTCTTTGTGGGAAAACTCCTGCACATGATGCGCATTGACGAGACGGACTGATCGGACCGCGTCGATGTATGTGTGTCTGTGCAAAGGGGTAACCAGCCAAACGGTTTCTGACGTCGTGGCCCAAGGTGCGTCGACAACGAAGAAGGTGGCAAAGGCGTGTGGTGCAGGTTCCGAGTGTGGCCGCTGCCGGCGTACCGTTCAGGAAATGATCAAGGCGGCGCTGGTGGCGTCCGAAACACGGTGACAAACAGGAGGTTCCCGTCATGAACATCCAGGATTACGCCGGCGACACCGGTCTGCTGATCTTGCGACTCTGTCTGGGCCTCACGCTGGCGGCGCACGGCTTCAACAAGTTCTTCGGCGGCGGGCGGATCCCCGGCACCGCCCGGTGGTTCGAAAGCATCGGGATGAAGCCGGGGATGTTGCACGCGCGCATCGCGGCAACCACCGAGGTCGCGGCCGGCCTTGGCCTTGCCGCAGGGCTGCTGACGCCCATCCCGGCGGCGGGCTTCGTCGCGCTGATGCTCGTCGCGGCATGGACGGTGCACCGCCCCAACGGTTTCTTCATCGTGAAGGAAGGCTGGGAGTACAACCTCGTTCTCGCGCTGAGCGCGGTGGCGGTTGCGACCATCGGCGCGGGGCGCTTCAGCCTGGACTGGTTGATCTTCGGCCACAACTGGTGTGACGGCTGGGCGGGCTTGGTGATCTCGGTTGCGTTGGGGCTGACCGGTGCCATCGGGCAGCTGCTCATCTTCTACCGACCGCCGATCAAGGCCGCACAGGAAGGTTAGGACGCGACCATGCACGGCGATCCGGATGTTCTCCGCCTGCTCAACGAGCAGCTGACGAGTGAGCTGACGACCATCAACCAGTACTTCTTGCACTCGAAGATGCAGCAGTTCTGGGGTTTCACAGAACTTGCCGCCACAACGCGTGGCGAATCGATTGAAGAGATGCATCACGCGGAGTGGTTGACCGATCGAATTCTTCTGCTCGACGGTCTGCCGAACTACCAACGGCTCTTCTCGCTGCGGGTGGGGCAGACGCTGCGCGAGCAGTTCGAAAGCGATCTGGCCATCGAGTACGACGTCGTCAACCGCCTCAAACCCGGCATCGTCATGTGCCGGGCGAAGGAGGACTCCACGAGCGCGGTGCTGCTGGAGCGCATCGCGGCCGACGAGGAGAAGCACATCGATTACCTGGAGACGCAGCTTGAGCTGATGGACAAACTGGGTGAGGAGCTGTACGCGGCGCAGTGCGTGTCCCGTCCCCCGGGCTGACGTCGCGAGCGGCCCGAACGCCGAGTGTGCGGTTTCGCACGAGACACGCCGGTACGGCGTAAAAATCCGCACGCTCGAGCAGACAATCGCGTTCTCGCAACCTGCGATAGGCGATTGACAGGCCACGCCCACGGGTGACAGAGTGCTGAGCGACTGCTCAACATTAATCGAGAAATCGAGAAATCGACAAATCGAGAAATCGAAAAGAGGTAACCGATGGCCGGCCGAGTCGAAGGCAAGGTCGCGTTCATCACCGGGGCGGCACGCGGCCAGGGCCGCAGCCACGCGGTGCGGTTGGCCCAGGAGGGCGCCGACATCATCGCGATCGACATCTGCGCGCCGATCGAGGGTATGGCGGGCGGGCCGACCACGCCCAAGGATCTGGCCGAGACCGCGGATCTGGTCAAGGGCCACAACCGCCGCATCTACACGGCCGAAGTCGACGTACGTGACTACGACGCCATGAAAGCCGCGGTGGACGCCGGCGTGGAGCAGCTGGGCCGACTGGACGTCATCGTCGCCAACGCGGGCATCGGCAATGGCGGTGCGACGCTGGACAAGACCCGCGAAAGCGACTGGCAGGACATGATCGACATCAACCTGGGCGGCGTCTGGAAGACAGTCAAGGCCGGTGTCCCGCACATCCTGGCGGGCGGCCGGGGCGGATCGATCATCCTGACCAGTTCGGTCGGCGGGCTTAAGGCCTATCCGCACACCGGTCACTACGTGGCGGCCAAACACGGCGTCGTTGGGCTCATGCGGACGTTCGCCGTCGAGTTGGGCCAGCACAGCATCCGGGTCAACTCGCTGCACCCCACCAACGTCAACACCCCGTTGTTCATGAACGAGGGCACGATGAAATTGTTCCGGCCCGACCTGGAGAATCCCGGCCCCGACGACATGGCCGTGGTGGCGAAGATGATGCACGTGCTGCCGACCGGGTGGGTCGAGCCCGAGGACGTCAGCAACGCGGTGCTGTTCTTGGCGTCCGACGAGGCGCGCTACATCACCGGTGTCACGTTGCCGATCGACGCGGGCAGCTGCATAAAGTAGCGCGGCCCGCACCGATGCGCCTGATCCTTCTCGCCGCCGTTGTGCTGTTGACGCTGGCGGGAGCAGCCATTCCGGTGGCGCATTCCGACGGCGGCCCCGATGAAGGCCCCGGCGGAGGTCAGGACGAAGCTCAGTACGAGGAGTTCTACACGCCGCCGGATCCGCTGCCGCCGGGGCAGCCGGGTGACCTGATTCGCACAGAGCCGTCGCGACTGGTGTTGGAACCGTCGGGGCAACTCGGCGCGATCATCGCGACCGGAACCCGAATCATGTACCGCAGCACCGATGCACGCGGTAATCCGATCGCTGTGACCGGTACCTACTTCGAACCGGACAACCCGTGGCCGGGTAACGGGCCGCGCCCGCTGATCAGCTACGCGCCCGGCACTCAAGGCCAGGGCAATCAGTGCGCGCCGTCGCGAATGTTCAACCAGGGCATCCACTATTCGGGTGGGTGGGACATCATGTTCAACTACGAAGAGTTGTTCGTCGCGACGATGGTCGCCCGTGGGTTCGCCATCGTGATGACCGACTACGAGGGCCTGGGCACGCCGCCGATGCACACGTACGTGAACCGCCTCGCCGAGGGCCAAGCGGTGCTCGACGCCGCGCGCGCGGCCATGCGCTTACCGGGCACGTCTCTGGATCCACATGGGCCCGTGGCGTTTTGGGGATACTCCCAGGGCGGTGGTGCGACGGCGTCGGCCGCTGAACTGGCACCGTCCTACGCCCCCGAGCTGCACATCGTCGGAACCTACGCGGGCGCGCCAGTGGCCGACCTGAAAGAGCTGTTGCCCTACGCCGACGGCAGCGCCCTCGTCGGAGTGGTCGGCTACGCAATCAACAGCGCCATCGCCGCCTATCCCGAGTACGCCGAGGCGATCCGCTCCAAGTTGACTCCCCGGGGCGAAGACATGCTCGCCTCAGTCTCGCGCCAATGCGTCGGACAAACCCTCATCGATTTCGCCTTCCGCCATCTACGGCCCTACTTCACGGAAGACGTTTGGCAAGTCATCAACGAGGAACCGTTTAGCAGCCTGTTGGATCTGCAGCGCATCGGGCGCTACAAGCCGAATGCACCGGTGCTGATCGACAGCAATCGCTACGACCCTCTGGTGCCGTGGACGGCGGCCAACCAGCTCGGCCGCGACTGGTGCGCGCAGAATGCCGACGTCGACTTCCGGACCAACGAGGAACCTCCGTTCCTCAACAAGTTGGTGATCAACCATGCGCTGCCGATGCTGGTCGACGGCGAACCCGCAATGCAGTGGATCGCCGACCGGTTCAACGGCCTGCCCACCACACCCGACTGCGGCCAATTCTGAACCGCTTCGTTCTCAGATGCCTCGGCGGCGCGGTGCACGGGCCGCGAGTCCAGGTGGTTGCGAGATCATTGTTCTCAAGCGACACAGAACGGGGCATGCGATGAACTCGGGGTCCGCTCGGGCGCCCCTGATTGTCGGCGTGCTGCTGGCCGCCGGTGCCGGCACCCGCTACGGCAAGCCGAAGGTGCTTGTCGACGGGTGGTTGACGGCCGCGGTGACGGCTCTTCGTGACGGTGGGTGCGACCACGTCGTCCTGGTGCTCGGCGCCGCGGCGGTGCCGGTTCCTCCGGGGGTCGTCGCGGTGACCGCGTCGGACTGGCAGATGGGGCTGAGCGCGTCCGTTCGCACCGGTCTGCACCACGCCGAGCAGATGACCGGGGACTACGCCGTGCTCCACGTTATCGACACCCCTGATGTCGGAGCCGCGGTGGTGAGGCGAATTCTGCAGCGGGCATTGGCATCTCGCAGTGGACTGGCGCGGGCGTGTTTCGGCGAGCGGCCGGGCCATCCCGTCGTCCTCGCGCGCGACCACTGGCCTGCGGTGATCGAGAGTCTTTCCGGCGATCGCGGGGCCGAGGCCTATCTGCGAACCGCGCGCGACGTCGAGGTTGTCGACTGCAGCGACCTCGCCAGCGGCATAGACCACGATGAACAGCGCAGTTAGCGCGTCCGCGCCGGAGCGACCGGCTGAGAATTCTCAGGGATTTGTTGAGCTTAGCCTTACCTACCTGTACGGTCGGTTCATCAGCAAAGCTAAGGGGGACTGATGTCGTCCGGTCAGATCGCACTGCTCGGCGCCATTGCGGGCGCCACCATCTTCCTGGGTCTGCCGCTGGGCCGGCTCAAGACGCCGATGCCGCGACTGAAGACCGCACTCAATGCCACCGCCACCGGCATCTTGATCTTCCTGTTCTGGGATGTGACCTCCCACGCGTGGGCGCCCATCGACGAGGCGCTCAGCGGCCACAGTCTCGCCCATGCCGCGCGCAACGGCGCAGTGCTCGCGGTGACCCTCGGCGTCGGACTGCTCGGCCTCGTGTGGGTGGACCAGTTCACGCAGCGGCGTGCGCGTCCGCCGGTAGATGGGCCGGGCGCCGCGACGCTCGATCAGGTACAGGTACCGCTGTGGCGAGACACGGCCGGCCGGCTCGCACTGATGATCGCGGTCGGGATCGGGTTGCACAACTTCGCCGAGGGGCTCGCCATCGGCAACTCCGCAGCCACCGGTGAGATCAGCCTGGCGGTGATGCTGGTGATCGGGTTCGCGCTGCACAACGGCACCGAGGGCTTCGGAATCGTCGCCCCGCTGACCGGACAACGACCATCATGGGCGTTTCTCGCGCTGCTCGGCCTGATTGGCGGCGGCCCAACGTTTTTAGGCACGCTGGTGGGTCAGCGCTTCGTCAACGAGCTCGTGTCGACAGCGTTTTTGGGCTTGGCCGCCGGCTCGATTCTCTACGTAGTGATCGAGCTGCTCGCGGTTGCCCGCAAGGCCGACATGAAGGTGATCACCACCTGGGGCATCTTCGTCGGGTTGGTGTTGGGTTTTGTCACCGACGCCGTCGTCACCGCCGCAGGTGCCTGACCGCAGGCGCCTGAAGTCAGGCACATGCGGTCAGAACCCGCCCGAAAGCAGACCCTTAGTGGTCGAACCCGCGAGGCATGTCGTGCGGGCCCCCGTTTTGCGGGCCCCCGTTTTGCGGACTCCAGTTCTGCGGACCCCAATGGTGGAAGTGGTGGTGGTGGCCATACCCGTGGGTGATCAGGGCCACCACAAACACGGTGTAGCCGATGGCCAGCAGCAGTAACAGAATCCCCGCCAGCCACAGTGAGATCTGACCGAGCCGGCGCACGCGGTCGGATGCGGCCTGGGCGCCCGCCACGTCGCCACGCGCCCACAGCGGATACACGTTGAACGCGTGCGTGAACGCCGCGAAGGACAGCGGCCAGAAGAACAGCAAGGACGTCACCGCCCAGCCGGCGTGCACCGGCGGTGGTGTTTCTTGTGACGAGTGGGTGCTCGCCCCTTGCGGTGGTGCGGTCTGGGGCGGTGAAGACTCCGGCGTTGGTGTCTCGGTCACGGTGACCTCCTGGTAGTTGGGTGTTCGCCACGCTAGACACCGCGGATGAGGAATCGCTGAGATATGGCTTGCGGGTGGCTGGACCCCCACCCTTCACCTTTCAGCATCTGCACAGCTAGATCTACAAGGATTTGTGACGTGGCTGGGCTGACGTACGTCGAAGCGGTGGTCGTGGGTGCGTTTCAGGGCGTCACCGAACTTTTCCCGGTGTCGAGTCTTGGTCATTCGGTGCTGGTGCCGGCGCTGGTCGGTGGGCGGTGGGCCGAAGACCTCAACGTGTCCGCGCCGGAGTCGGCGTACCTCGCGTTCATCGTCGGCCTGCATGTGGCGACCGCCGCTGCACTGCTCGTGTTCTTCTGGCGCGACTGGCTACGGATCCTGACGGGATTCGCAACCTCCCTGCGTTACCGGCGGATTCAGACTCCCGCCGAGCGGCTGGCGTGGTTGATCATCTTCGCCACCATTCCCGTCGGCGTGGCGGGGCTGGCGTTGGAGCACCTGTTCCGCACGACGTTGGGAAAGCCCATTCCCGCGGCGGCGTTTCTGATGGTCAACGGCGTCGTGCTGTTCGCAGGCGAGCGACTCCGCCGCCGCGTGCCTGCGCCGGTCGGGGCGCCAGGGACCGCCGCCGAACCCGAAGCCGTCGACCGCGGGCCCGGCGAACTCGACGAATCGGATCTGCGGCTGGCGCGGCTGCCGATGGCGCGCGGCATATTGATCGGTTCAGCGCAGATCCTGGCCCTGTTGCCCGGCATCAGCCGGTCCGGCATCACAATGGTCGCGGGACTGTTGCGCGGACTGAATCACGATGATGCTGCCCGGTTTTCGTTCCTTCTGGCGACGCCCGTCATCCTCGCCGCCGGTGTGCTCAAGATTCCGGATCTGTTCGGACCGCTGGGCGAAGGCATCCACGGCCAGGTGATCGTCGGCAGCATCGCGTCGTTTGTCAGCGCGTACTTCGCGGTGCGGTTTCTGACCCGCTACTTCCACACCCGCACCCTCACGCCGTTCGCCGTCTACTGCACCGTCGCCGGCGCGGCAAGCCTCATCTGGTTGACCGTGCATTGACCTGCAAGTTCACAGTTTAATTACGGGTATACGGGGGTAGCCTCACGGATTACCGGCAGCGATACGGCCGGTAAATTGAGGTAGTCAGGAGTCTGACATGGACATCATCGGCGGCGCTGCGCGCGTCATCACGCGAACCGCAGACGCTACGACCGCCGCCGCGGGCGCCGTGGGCGGTGCGGCCGTCAACGGCATGATCGGCGGGGTCCAGGGCACCGTTTCCGGAATTCGCAACGGGCTCAGCAGCGGTAGCCATTCGACGCCGGCGGCGGCGCTGACTCTCGGCGTGATCGGGGCCGCGGGCTTGGTCGATTGGCCGCTGCTGCTGGGGATCGGCGGCACCGCGCTCGCCGTGCATCATCTGAGCAGACGTTCCGATGGCCAGCCGTCGCATGGGCAGCCTGCCGTCACGGCGGTGACCCCGCTCCAATCCGCCGACGCTCGCAGCGGCCCCCGCAAATCTGCCCCGCGCAAGTCGACGGCGCAGACGACGCGGCCCCGCAAGGCAAGCACAACTCGCCGCCGCACCACTACCGGCAACGCGTAACCGCGGGCTGTCGCATCGTAATGGAGCTGACCCGGCTGCTCCGGAAGTCCGCGGCCTTGCCGCTGCGTGCGGCCGAGGCGGCAGCGATGACCACCGTAGGCGTGATTACCGGGTCGGTCCGCTTCGCCGGGACGGCGGCCGCCACCGTCGTCGGCGGCGGTGTCGCGCAGGCGACGGCGCCCGTGCGCACGGCAGCCGGCCTCTTGGCAGATGTCGCCGGGAACCAATCGCCGGGTTCGCTCGTCAGGGAATTCGTCGGTGGAACGCCGGCTAGACGGTCGTCGCGCGGAGCAGGCCGGGCGTGGATTGAGGTTCGGGGTCTGCACGATCCGCAGGGCGGGCCGACCCTCGCGGATGAAGTGCTGTCCGCGCTCCGCGCGCATCCGGGAGTGACATCGGCCGAAGTGAACTATCCGCTGTCGCGGGTCGTCGTTTGTCTCGACGAAGACGGGCCGGCGGTCGATCTCAGCGAGCTGTGCGATGTCATCGCGGTGGCGGAGAATGGATCGTCGAATCCTGCCGGCGGCGCGAGAGAACGTCCGATCGATCTTCCCGGTGACAGCGCGGTGCTCGCGGGAAGGCTGTTCGCGCTGGCCGCGACGTCGGCCGGACTGTGTGCCGCGCTGGTCGGGCGGGCCCTACCGTGGCCACGGCTGCCTGCAGGGGTCGCGGCAGCCGTGACGATTTTCGATTATCAGCCGCGTGTCCGTCGCCTTCTTGAAAACCGTTACGGCACAAGCGTTACCGACACCACACTGGCGGTCGCGTGGGCCACGGCCTACACCGCGACGCAGGCGTGGGCGTCGCTGGGCGTTGATCTGCTGCTGCAACTGTCCAGGGTCGCCGAGTCACGGGCCGAACAGCGTGCCTGGGCGCGGTACGAACCGAGGCTCGCCGGGCAATCCGACTGCCGACACGTGTTTCGCGCGACACGACCCCGGCCGCTCCCGCCAGGACCGGTGGAACGTCACGGTGACCGCAGCGCGCTGGCGCAGCTCGTCGGCTCCGTGGCGATCGGCGCAGTCGCCCGCGACATCAATGCCGCCGCCACCGCCGTGGTTGTGGCGGCACCGAAAGCCGCTCGCACCGCCCGGGAATGCTTCGCGAGCACACTGGCGCGCGGGCTATCAGACGACCATCGGGCGCTGATGATGCGGACCGAGGCGTTGCGCCGACTGGACCGCGTCGATGCGGTGCTCATCGATCCGCGGGCGTTGTCCGTCGATGACCTGCGGGTCAGCAGAATTCGCGGTTCGCCCGAACACGATCGTGCCGCGGTCTGGAAATGGGCCCAGGGGCGGCTGGAATCCGGCGCCCTGACGACGGGTTGGAACAACGCCCGCGGTGCGTGGGCGACCAACGGGAATGGTCGATCAAGTGTGCAGGTGTTGGTGCGACGGGCACACCACCCGCTTGCTGCGGCGGTGATCGGCGAGGCCCGCCGGGGCGGGGCGGTGGTGGTTTCTCTTGATGTGGATGAGCTGGACGACCTTCGGTCGACGTTCGACGACCTCGCGCCGGTGACGGACCGTTCCCTCGATGCCTCTCTGGCCAATGCCGTGACTGAAATGCAGCGCGAAGGCAGAACGGTCCTGGTGTTGGGAAGTGCGGCTCCGCAAGCTCTTTCGGCGGCCGACGTGGCGATCGGCATCCTCGGTGACGACTCTGCGTTGCCGTGGCACGCGCATGTGCTGGTCGATGACATCGCAGGCGCGTGGCGCCTGCTGCATGCGCTGCCGGCTGCCCGAGCGGCCAGCCGCCGGGGTGTGGAGGTCTCCACAGCGGCGTCGTTACTGGGTGCCCTGCTTATGGTGCCCGGGGTCCGCGGACGTGGACCGGGACCGGTGACCGCCGGCGCCGCGGCGGGGCTGTGGACCGGATACTCGTTGGCGCGCCGGGTGCTTCGTGCTCCTGCGCCATCGCCCGCCGCGACGCACGACTGGCACGCGATGCCGATCGATCAGGTCCGTCGACAGCTACCGGAACCGGTCGAGAACGTCGACGGCCAGTCGCGCCGGTCCGTGCCCAAGGTGCCCGTCGGCGTGCCAGGCCGTATCGGCGGCTCCGCGAGGCGAGCGGTGTGGGAATTCGCCACCACCTTGCGAGACGAGCTTTCCGATCCGCTGACCCCCATCTTGGCCACTGGCGCGGCAGCGAGTGCCGTACTGGGGTCACCCGTCGATGCGGTGTTGGTCGGGTCGGTGCTCACGTTCAACTCCGCGCTCGCTGCTACCCAGCAGGTCCGGGCACAGCGGCTGCTGCGGCGGCTGTTGGCGGTACAAGTCCCGCCGGCGCGCAGGGTGCACGTCGATGACACGGGTGTGCGTGGCTACGTCGCTGTGGAAGCTGCCGGGCTCCGCCCGGGCGAAATGGTCGAGATTCGGCCCGGCGAGGTGATACCCGCCGACGCCCGGCTCGTCGAATGCGATGACCTCGAGGTCGATGAATCCACGCTCACCGGTGAAAGCTTCCCCGTCGTAAAGCAAGTAGACGCCACACCGGGAGCCGCACTGGCCGAGCGAAGCTGCATGGTGTTCGCGGCCACCACTGTCGTTGCAGGCACGGGTGTGGCGATCGTGACGGCTGTCGGCCCACAGACGGAGGTCCGGCGCGCCGCTGAGCCGCCGCAAACGGAGCGGGGCGCCGTAGGCCTGCAGACCCAACTGCGGGAGCTGACGAACCGTTCGTGGCCGATCAGCGTGGCCGGAGGTGGCCTTGTCAGCGCGCTCGCGCTGTTGCGCCTCAACGGACTCCGTGAAGCGGTCGCCAGCGGCGTCGCGGTCACGGTCGCGGCGGTGCCAGAAGGATTGCCGCTGGTGGCAACGCTTGCCCAGCAGGCGTCTGCGCGGCGGCTGACCAGGCTGGGCGCTCTCGTGCGCACACCTCGCTCGGTTGAGGCGCTCGGGCGCGTTGACGTGGTGTGCTTCGACAAGACAGGAACATTGAGCGAGAACCGGCTGCGCGTTACGAAGGCGTACGCCGCGCCAAGTTTCTCGGATCGCGACGTGCTGACGTGTGCCGCCCACGCGACGCCGTCGCCGGACGACAATGGTCACCACGCCCACGCCACCGACGCGGCCGTCATCCAAGCCGCCGGCGTCTCACGAGATCGACACGCAAACTGCCTGGCTCACTTGCCGTTCCGGTCTGGGCGCCCGTTCTCGGCCACCGTGGCGGGGGAGCAGCTGACACTCAAAGGCGCACCCGAGGTCGTGCTGGGTGCGTGCGCCGGTGTCGGTCCGGCGCTGAAGCGCAAGGTCCGTGAGATGGCCGGCGGCGGTCTGCGGGTGATCGCGGTGGCGCAACGGACGCTGACGCATGAGCAGATACAGACGGCTCGTGACGATTCCGACGCGTTTGCGCAACTCTGCCGAGAAGATCTGCGGGTCGTAGGTCTGCTCGGGCTCTCGGACACCCCCCGCGCTGAGGCGGCGGGTTTGTTGGCGTCATTGGCCGAACAGGATGTCGGCGTTCGGCTCATCACGGGGGATCATCCACTCACCGCCGCAGCGATAGCCAACGAACTCGGAATTCCCGTCACGCCCGACTTGGTGATCACCGGCAGCGAGTGGGACGCCCTTTCTCGTAAGGGCCAGGAGGCAGCCGTGACTGAACGGCTGGTGTTCGCGCGGATGCCTCCTGAGAACAAGGTTCAGGTCGTGGAGACGCTTGAGCGGACCGGCCGGGTATGCGCGATGGTGGGTGACGGCGCCAATGATTCCGCGGCCATCCGTGCGGCCACCGTCGGGATCGGTGTCGCTGCGCGCGGTAGCGATCCGGCGCGAACGGCTGCCGACGTGATGTTGCTCGACGGTCGCATCGGCTCGCTGCTCGATGCGCTGGAGGAGGGTCGCAAACTGTGGCTGCGTGTGCAGGCGGCCGTCTGCGTACTGCTCGGCGGAAACACCGGGGAAGTGGTCTTCGCGATCATCGGCAGCGCGATCACCGGGCGCTCCCCGCTGAACACAAGGCAGCTGCTCCTGGTGAACATGCTCACCGACGCCCTGCCAGCGGCTGCGTTGGCGGTGAGTGAGCCCAACGGCGACAACCGACCCGCCGGGCGGGGACCCGACGAAGCCGCGATGTGGCGCACCGTCGCGGTCCGCGGCGCGACCACTGCTGCCGGTGCGACCCTGGCCTGGACTCTGGCCAGCCTCACCGGCCGGCAACGACGCGCGTCGACAGTCGCGTTGGTGGCGCTTGTCGCTACCCAGCTCGGCCAGACGATGCTCGACTCTCGCAGCCGACTTGTCGTCGTGACCGCCCTCGGGTCCCTTGCCGCGATGGCAGCCCTCCTATCCATCCCGGGAGTCAGTCAGCTGCTGGGAAGCACACCGCTCGGCCCGGTCGGCTGGGGCCAAGCCCTGGGGTCGGCGACCGCCGCAACTCTTGCGGCCGCCGTGATATCGCGACCGCTCGCTCAGCGGCGCGCAGTCGCCGACTCTGATGCCGGGCAGTCGCCGATCTCGACGATGCCCGCGCGCCAGAGCACTGCGTACAGTTCCCGCAACGGGATGGTCAAAGCTCGCGCTACCACGTCCAGCGGGTCGGAGCTCATACCGATACGTGGATTCGACACGGTCCCCACTGTGACCGAGACGTAGTTGTTTACCGTTGAATTGCCCATGACAAGAAGGCGAACAATGACCGAAAAATCGCGTCGCAATGTCACTCACCGCAGCGCCGTGGAGCGGGTCCGCGACGCCGAAACCTTCGCCGTAAGACTCCCGGTCGTTGGTCAAATGCGGATTCCGCGGCCCGAGCAACTCGCCTTCTACGGCGCGCTGGCCGGTCTGGCCGCACTCGAGATCATCGACTGGCCCATCGCACTGGTCATCGTAACGGGCCATGCGTTGGCCGCCAGCCACCACAATAAGGTCGCGCAGGAACTCGGCGAAGCGCTTCAAGACGCCTGAGCGCCACTGCCCTCGCACCGGTGTACCCCGAACGACATATTGCCGGCGAACCTGCTGATCGTCACGCTCGCCCCGATGGCCACCGTGGTCGGGTTCGAACTGCTCGGCCACCGGCACGCGGCCGAAGCGATCAAGCGGTCACTGTCCGAAGGGAGGTGACGGCGGCCTCACGCGGGCCCGGTGATGTTGCCCCGCCGGATGTCCTCGCGGCATTGCAGGCGGGTCTTATGGGTCTCCTCGACACACACCTCAACCTGTTCCTCGATGCCTTCCGGGTAGGACGCGTCGGTGGGGCCCGGGGTTGCGGCAGAGGGGGTGGGCACCTGGGTATACAGGGACCACACCGGGTCGCCAGTCGTGGGCAACCTTGAGCAGTAGGCCTGTGCGCCGTCGGAGGTGACACCAGCGGCGCCCAGGGTTGCGCAGTCAGCGCCCAACAGTACGACCGGGACCACGGGAGCAGCTGCCGTAGCGGGCGCCGCATTCGTCGGCGGCTTGGGCTTTTCGGAGCCCCCGGCCGGTTGCCGTTCCTGTCGCAACAGCAGCAGCCCGACGGACCCGACCGCGACCAGCAACAGCGCGAGGACCACCGTGACGACGAGGGCACGCGGTCGCCGTGCCGGGGGTGCGGCCGACCGCTGAGGGCGCGACCGGTGCTTGGGACCGACCGTGACCGGCACGGCCGCAGTGATGTCGGAAGCACCGGTCTCGGCGGCCACGGCCCCGAGCCGGTGAGCGAGCGCGTTGGCGAACTCCATGCAGCTGTCGTAGCGGTCCGCAGGCGCCTTTGCGAGCGCCTTGGAAAACACCGGTCCGAGGTCTGACAAGGCGGGGCGCCGGGTACCGATCTGCGGCGGATCGGCGGTGAGGTGCTGGCTGATGACGACGGCCGGATTCGAGTGCTGAAAAAGCGGCGTACCCGTGAGCAGGTGGAAAGCCGTCGCGGCCAACGCATATTGGTCGGCGCGCCCGTCCAACTGTTCACCCATCAATTGTTCCGGCGCCGCGTACGCGACAGTCCCGACGGTCATGTTGGTGCCCGTCAGGCCGCTGGCGTCATCGACCCAGCGAGCGATCCCGAAGTCCGCCAACAGGACTCGCTCGTCACCCGATTCCGGATGCGACAGCAGGATGTTCGCCGGTTTGACGTCGCGATGCAGCAGCTGGCGCTGATGCGCGTAGTCCAACGCCTCGGCGACAGCGGTGACGATCCGGAGCACCTCGTCCGGCGGCATGCCGTTGGGGTAATGCTCTTCCAGCAGGTCCGCGGCGTCGGTGCCCTCGACGTAGTCCATCGAGATCCACAGCTGGCCGTTGAACTCTCCTCTGTCGTGGACGCCGACGATGTGGGGGTGCCACAGCGTCGCCGCGATGTCGGCTTCCCGGTTGAACCGCTCGCGGTACTCGTGGTCCTCGGTGAACGTGGTGGGCAGCACCTTGAGTGCGTCATTGCGCGGCAATCTGGGGTGGTGCGCGAGGTAGATCTCGCCCATCCCCCCAGAACCCAGGAGCCGCAGGATCGTGTACTCCGCGAAACACTGGCCATCGGCCAACGGCATTTGCGCATCCTACAAGTCCCCGGCGGGGTCTGACGTCCATGTGCGTCGCTAGGCCATGGGCGCATCGATCAGGCATTGTTCTTCACGTGAACGTGGATTCTCTGTTAACGGCCATCCCAGCGCCCGCGGTGTATGCGACCGTGGGTGCGGTCATCGGGCTGGAAAGTCTCGGCATCCCGCTGCCCGGTGAGATCGTTCTCGTGAGCGCCGCGTTGCTCGCATCCCACCACGCCGCCGAGATCAACCCGATCGGTGTGGGCGTCGCCGCCGTCATCGGCGCCGTGGTGGGTGACTCGATCGGGTACGCGATCGGCCGTCGATTCGGCGTTCACCTCTTCGACCGGCTGGAACGGCGGTTCCCCAAGCACTTTGGGCCGTCCCACGTTGCCTTCGCCGAGCACGTGTTCAACCGGTGGGGAATCTGGGCGGTGTTCTTCGGCCGGTTCGTCGCATTGCTGCGGATTCTGGCCGGCCCCCTCGCGGGAGCGTTGAAGATGCCCTACCCACGATTTCTCGTCGCCAATGCGGCGGGCGGCCTGTGCTGGGCCGGGGGCACCACCGCGCTCGTGTACTACCTCGGGATCGCGGCCGAGCGCTGGCTTTCGCGGTTCTCGTGGATTGGGCTGCTGGTGGCTGTGGTGTGTGCCGGCGCGGTTGCGCTGTTCTTGCGCAACCGTCTCGCAGCGGCGGTCGCCCGGTTCGAACCCGGCACTGCCGGCGACGACGGGCCGGCCGCCTCGATCAGCTGACCTTCGTTTGATCCACGCGGCCTGCGTTTTTCCCCGATCGGCGCCTCTGGCTGATCGACAACAGCGACCGACCGTCGGGATGGATGATCTCGTCCGGCGGCGACTGCGTTTCTAGCGGCGTCAGATCTGCGGGCGTGAACCGCCGATCGAGCGCGTCGATCAGCCGGTCGATTTCCTTCCTCTCCCGCTCGGCGTCGCGAACCACGCGGCCGAGGGCACGCGCGTCGCTCACCGCGGATTGCGCCTGCTGGCGCGGCAGCGCGGTGTGAAGTTTGACGAGCGCCAGGTCGATCTCCGCGCGGCGCTCCGCGAGCAGGCGGCGGTAGTACTCGGCTTGAGTTCGTTCGGCCGCTTCGGCAGCCGCGGCCTTGCCGGTGCCCACAGGCGGTCGCGTCATCGGCACAACTTAACTCCACTCTGAGCCCGGCGCGCGGCGAGGAGACTAGTGCCGCCCCTTGCCGCGGAGGTGAATCCCGGGCGTCAGCTCGGTGAACACCGCGTTCTTCGCGCGAGAACCCACACACTGGACGTCAAATCACGGTGAGCAAAAAAAGCGCTCAGTTATCCGGCAGGTCGTCTGCGACGCGATCGAGGAATCCGCACACCTGGTCGGGGCCCTCGAGCGTGAACCGGGCCGCCGACCGGCGATCGCCGTCCTCGGTGTGACGCACCAGGATGCCGATGCCGTCGGTCTTGACAGCGTCGAACGCGTCCTCGTCGGTCAGGTCGTCGCCGATGAAGATCGGCATCACCTTCCCGGCGTCCTTTCTAGATGTCGCCGGCCCCGCGGCTCCCTCGATCTGGCCGCGGATCCATGTCAGCGTCGTGCCCTTGTTCCAGTCCACGTCGGGCCGGAGCTCAACCACCTTGCGGCCGTTGGTGACTCGCAAGTGTTCCCGCCGCCCGACGCGGTAGGTCCTCGCGACGACCTCGCCGATGTCGGATGCGGCGACATCGCGGTAATGGACGGCGACGGCGAACCGCTTGTGTTCCACTCGGCTTCCCTTGATGTCAGCGAGGTTCTCGCGGAGTTCCGCAGCGGCCCTCTCCAGCACCGGCACGGCGGCAGCGGCCTCGCCGTTCTGCCGGTAGGTGCCGTCGGGCGCGACCGTCTCAAAGCCGTGGCTGCCTGCGTACCAGAGGCCGGGCACCGCAACCCGATCGCGGATGTCGGCGAGATCACGACCGGACAGGATCGCGACGGGGCACCGTTCGGCCAGCCGGGAAAGGGTCTGCTCGGCGCCGCCGACCAGCCGGGCGGAGTCCGGGTCGGGCACGATCGCCGACAGGGTGCCGTCGTAATCAAGGCAGACGGCCGGGCGGTGATCATCGATGACGGCCGCGACGGTGCGGTATGACTCAAGCGCATTCGGGATCTCAGACATCCGCCTGTCGCCGGTGCGCACCTCGATGTCGGCGAGGTCGTCCACCACCGCATCGGCGCCGCGCTCCAACAGGTCGGCTGCGCGCTTCGATGAGCCGACACCGATCACCAACGAGAACCCGCCATCGCGTGCCGCGGTGATCCCTTCGGGTCTGGCGTCGATGACGACGGACCGCTCCGCTCGCGCGCCGAGCCCGCGCGCCGCCTCGCGCAGGCCCGCCGCGTCCTGCACGGCGACATCGACACGGGTCACCACACCTGCGTCATGCAGCCTGCGCACCAGATCGGTGACGGAATCACTCTGTGGTACTTGGAAAATTACCGCGTCATGAAGGCGGGGGTCGATGCTCACCATTGCTAACCCGCATGCAACGCCGCGGCCAGCGCGCGGATGTCGGCGTCGGGCACCTCGTACCCGGGGAAGTACACGCAGACCCGCTGCGCCACGTCGCCGAACCGGCTGAGGATCTCGGCGGCGCATTCCTCCGGGGTGCCCCTGACCGCGAGGGTGGTCAGTAGGTCGTCGTCGATCAGCTTGACCATTTCGCCGACCTCCATGCGCTTGGACAGCACGTTGAGCTGGGGTTGCAGTTCGGCGCGCCCCTCGACCTCGAGCACGGGCAGATAAGCGGGCGTCGACCCGTAGAACCCAAGGAGCGCGCGCACCCCGGCGGTGGCCGCGGCCAGCTGTGAATCCGTGCGGCCGATCGCGGCGATGACCTGCGGAAAGATGTCGAAGTCGGCCCGCGCCCGGCCCGACCGGCGCAGCCCGTCGTCGATCGCGGGAAGCGTCCGCTCGCGGAAGTGCCGCACCGAATGAAATGGCATCACCAGCAACCCGTCGGCCACCTCGGCGGCGGCCCGCGTCATCAGCGGACCCAGCGCACCGAGGTAGATCGGCGGTATTCCATACCGATTGGGACCGGGGTTGAACGCCGGGGTCATCAACGTGTGCTTGGTGAACTCGCCGCGGAACTCCAACCGCTGCTTGTGCTGCCAGGCATCGAGGATCGCTCGCACGGCCAGGACGGTCTCGCGCATGCGGGCCGCCGGGCGGCTCCACGTGCTGCCGTAGCGGCTTTCGATGTGCGGCCGGATCTGGGAGCCGAGGCCGAGGCGGAACCGCCCCGCCGAAAGCAGCTGAAGGTCATACGCGGTGTGAGCGAGATGCAGTGGGCTGCGGGGCAATGCGATCGCGACGTTGGTCATCAGCTCGACGTTGGTGGTGGCGGCCGCGGCGGCAAGCGGAAGAAACACGTCGTGCTGTCCCTCGAAGGTGAACAGGCCGTCGATGCCGGCGGCGGCGAGCTCGTGCGCACGGTCGCCGGCCCGGTCGGGTGGCGCGTCAAGCTCTACGTGCAGGAGCATCGGCCGCACACTACACCGGCGTCGCGGTCGGGCCTACGGTGGACAAGACGAATTGCGCCCTGCGCCAAAGGCCCTGCGCCAAACGCCCCTGCGCCAAAGGCCCTGCGCCAACGGAGGTCAAAACGCCCGCACCGAGAGAGCGCTAGCCGATGACCGAGTACCGCATCGACGACCTCGCTCGTGCCGCCGGCACCACGGCGCGCAATGTGCGGGCGTATCAGGAGCGGGGACTGCTGCCGCCGCCGTAGAAACGCGGTCGGGTGGGTTATTACAACCCACATCCAGGACTTCATCACCAGCTGGGAAACCGGGAACGACATCGCCGAGGTCCTCGGTCTGGAGGACACGCTCACCGAACGCTGGGCGCAGGGCGAGACCATGCGCCTGCCCCGAGAACTCGTCGGCGATGTGCTCGGCGCGCACGACGACGCGGTGATCGAGCGGCTCGTCCCGATGGGGCTGGTGCGAATCGACGGGGACGACTGTGTGCTGACCGAACCCGAGCTGCTTAAGGGGTTCGCTGAGCTGCGGCAGTTCGGGCTCGCGCCTCGGCCATCTGCTCGACGTCCATGCCGACACCGAGGACCTGATGCGTCAGATCGCGGTGCGGATCATCCGCGAGGCCTCCGACCAGGTCATCGCCGAGCACGGCGAAGGCTGGATGCCAGCGGGCGATGAGATCGCGGCGGCCACCGACATGTTGCAGCGGATGCGGACGATCGGCACCTGCTCGGTGGAGACGGCGCTGGCCCGCGCGATGGACCAGGCGCTGCAAGACGAGCTGGGCGCCTACGTCGCGCGTGCGATGGCGAAGGGCGCCGAGTCTGCTGATAGACCCGAGTCTGCTGATAGACCCGAGTCTGCTGATAGACCCGAGTCTGCTGACAGGCCCGAGTCTGCTGACGGGCCACAATCTTCGGCGCCGGCGCGGTCTGGGCGCGGCCTCGACGCACATCCACCCAGGTGCTGAAAATATGATGCCCTTGTTACGGATGGCGTAGACGTTAATTATGAGGTAATTGTCGTACCCTGTGGCTCGTGTTCATTACCCGGCGCGGGCTGCTGAAGCTCGCCGCCGCTGCGCCGGCCGCTGTCGGCTTCGGAGGCGCACTGGGCACGGCAACCCTGCTTGCGCCCAGCGCGGCGGCCGCGCCGCTCGGCGTCCTGCTCGACTACGCCGCGGGCGTCATCACCGCCGCAGACGTGAAGTCAACGGGCGCGGTCGGCGCAATCCGCTATGTCTCCGACCCGCGACCGGGCGGCGATTGGATGAAGGGCAAGCCGATCCAGCTCCCGGAGGCGCGCGACCTGTACCGGAACGGGCTCAAGATCGTGTCCTGCTACCAGTTCGGCAAGCAGGACAGCGCGGACTGGCTCGGCGGGCAGGACGCGGGCGTGCGTCACGCGCAGCGGGGCTGGCAGTTGCATGTTGCGGCCGGTGGCTCCTACGGTGCGCCGATTTACGCATCGATCGACGACAATCCCACGCCTGACCAGTACCGTCAGCTCGTCGCGCCGTATCTGCGCGGCTGGGAATCGGTGGTCGGGCACCAGCGGGTGGGCGTGTACGCCAACGCACCGACCATCGAGCGGGCCCGCCAGGACGGGTTGGGTTCCTACTACTGGCAGCACAACTGGGGATCGCCGCAGGGCTTCGTCCACCCGGCCGCGCATCTGCACCAGGTCGAGATCGACAAGCGCAGCGTCGGCGGCGTGGGTGTGGACGTCAACAACATCCTCAAGCCGAACTTCGGTCAGTGGGATTAGCTGCAACTCGCGGTTTCATTTAACACCGCCAGCAAACTTTAGTCGCGAGTTTCAGTGAACAATTGTGGACTGACGGCCCGAGCAAGTGCTTGCCCGGCCCGGCGAAACCAGCTAAATACGCCAAAAAAATCTTCATTACGATTTAGTAACAATCATGCTGTGATCTGCACCGTTGTAGCTACTCGAGCGTAACCACCAGCATGCAGGACGTTTGTCACGAGGGCGAGAAGGCGCGATTCGACCCGTTGTTACCTGGGCGATGGTTACTAATGCGTAGAACTCACCAGTAACCATTGGCGTGGCCGAGCCCGATCAGTTTCCTATGCCACTCTTAGTGCAACCGGTAGGGCCGGTCGGGCCGTGGCGGGCCATCGCCGAGGCGGCCACCGCCGAGGCAGCCGACCTCGCTGGGATTCGACGGGGAATCGCACCCTTCGCGGCGCAGCACGACGACACGCACGCCAAGAAGACTCCAAGACGACGACACGAGACTCGCGCACACGAAACGCACGACAAGACGAAGCTCAGGAGACCTCAGATAGTGACGATCCATGAACACGACAGGGTGTCGGCTGGCCGCGACGGCGAATCCCGGAAGCCGGCGCTCAGCGACCATGCCCTGGTTGATCGGCTGAGCGCCGGCGAGCCGTACGCGGTCGCGTTCGGCGGGCAGGGCGGCGCGTGGTTGGAGAACCTCGAGGAACTGGTGTCGTCGGCAGGCATCGAGCACGAGCTCGCCACCCTGGTCGCCGAGGCCGAGGTGATGCTCGAACCGATCGCCGATGAACTCGTGGTGGTGCGGCCGATCGGCTTCGAGCCGCTGCGGTGGGTGCGTGCGCACGCGGCAGGCGAGGCGGTGCCCAGCACCAAGCATCTGACGTCCGCAGCGATTTCGATGCCCGGCATCCTGCTCACCCAGCTGGCGGCCGTTCGTGCGCTGACCCGGCAGGGCATGGACTTCGTCGCCACGCCGCCGGTCGCCTCTACCGGACACTCGCAAGGTGTGCTGGCCGTGGAGTCGTTGCGGACGCGCGGCGCCCGCGACGTCGAGCTGATGGTGTTGATCCAGCTGATCGGTGCCGCTTGCACGCTGGTCGCCCGGCGCCGTGGCATCTCCGCGCTCGGCGATCGGCCGCCGATGGTGTCGGTGACCAACGCCGACCCCGAGCGCATCCGCGAGCTGCTCGACGAGTTCGCGACCGACGTTCGCACGGTGCTCGCGCCGGCGTTGTCGATCCGCAACGGCCGCCGCTCGTCGGTGATCACCGGCAGTCCCGAGCAACTCGCCCGCTTCGAGCTGTACTGCCAGCAGATCGCCGACGCCGAGGCCGCCGAGCGCAAGAACAAGGTACGCGGCGGTGCCGTGTTCAACCCGACGTTCGAGCCGGTCGCGGTCGAGGTCGGGTTCCACACCCCGCGACTGGCCGACGGCGTGACGATGATCGACCGGTGGGCCGCCACCATCGGCCTCGACGCCGAGCTGGCCCATGAGATGGCCGAATCGATCCTGGTGCGCCCGGTCGACTGGGTCGAGGAGGTCGACAAGCTGCACGACGCCGGCGCGCGCTGGATCCTCGACCTCGGTCCCAGCGACATCCTGACCCGCCTGACCGCGCCGGTGGTCCGCGGCCTCGGCGTCGGCATCGTGCCCGCGGCTACCCGCGGCGGGCAGCGCAACCTGTTCACCGTCGGCGCCGTGCCCGAGGTGGGCAAGCCGTGGTCCAGCTATGCCCCGAGCCTGGTCAGCCTGCCTGACGGTTCAGTGAAGCTGTCGACGAAGTTCACCCGGCTCACGGGCCGGTCTCCGATCCTGCTGGCCGGCATGACCCCGACGACGGTGGACGCCGAGATCGTCGCCGCCGCCGCCAACGCCGGTCACTGGGCCGAGCTCGCCGGCGGCGGGCAGGTCACCGAGCCGATCTTCACCAGCCGCATCGAAGAGCTGCAGACGCTGCTCGAGCCGGGCCGCGCCGCCCAGTTCAACGCGCTGTTTCTCGACCCGTACCTGTGGAAGCTGCAGGTCGGCGGAAAGCGCTTGGTGCAGAAGGCCCGCCAATCCGGTGCACCGATCGACGGCGTGGTCGTCAGCGCCGGCATCCCCGACCTCGAAGAGGCCGTCGAGCTGATCGGCGAGCTGAATGGCGTCGGCATCACCCACGTGGTGTTCAAGCCGGGCACCGTCGAGCAGATCCGGTCGGTGATCCGCATCGCCGCCGAGGTGCCCACCAAGCCGGTGATCGCTCACATCGAGGGCGGTCGCGCGGGCGGTCACCACTCCTGGGAGGACCTCGACGACCTTCTGCTTGCCACCTACTCGGAGCTGCGGGCGCGACCCAACATCACCGTGTGCGTCGGCGGCGGCATCGGCACCCCGGAGCGGGCCGCGGAATACCTGTCCGGCACCTGGGCGGCGCGCAACGGGTACCCGCCGATGCCGATCGACGGCATTCTCGTGGGCACCGCTGCGATGGCCGCCAAGGAGTCCACCACGTCGCCGTCGGTCAAGCGGATGCTGGTGGAAACCAACGGCACCGATCAATGGATCAGCGCCGGAAAAGCTCAGGGCGGCATGGCATCTAGCCGCAGCCAGCTCGGCGCCGACATCCACGAGATCGACAACACCGCGTCGCGCTGCGGCCGGCTGCTCGACGAGGTCGCCGGCGATGCTGATGCGGTAGCCGCCCGACGCGACGAGATCATCGCCGCGATGGCCAACACGTGCAAGCCCTACTTCGGCGACGTCACCGAGATGACCTACCTGCAGTGGCTGCAGCGTTACGTTGAACTGGCCATCGGTGACGGCAACTCGACCGCCGACACCGCCCTGCCCGGCAGCCCGTGGTTGGCCGACACCTGGCGTGACCGGTTCGGTGAGATGCTCAGGCGCACCGAGGCCCGGCTGCACCCAAAGGATTTCGGTCCGATCGAATCGTTGTTCGCCGACGAGGAACTGGCCGACGAGGAACTGGCCGACGAGGAACTGCTGGAGCGCCCTGCCGACGCGATCGCAGCATTGCTGGGCCGCTACCCGGACGCCGAGACGATTCAGCTGCATCCCGCCGACGTGCCGTTCTTCGTCGAGCTGTGCAAGACGCTGGGCAAGCCGGTCAACTTCGTCCCGGTGCTCGACAAGGACGTGCGCCGGTGGTGGCGAAGCGACTCGCTGTGGCAGGCCCACGACGCGCGCTATGAGGCCGACCAGGTGTGCATCATCCCCGGCACCGCGTCAGTGGCCGGCATCACCCGGGTCGACGAGCCCGTCGGCGAGCTGCTCGACCGGTTCGAGCAGGCCGCCGTCGATCAGGCGCTGGCAACCGGGGCGCAACCGCAGCCAGTGATCTCCCGCCGCCAGGTACGCAAGGATGTCGCCGGCCCGCTGGCCGTGGTCCTGGATGCGTCGGACGTGATGTGGGCGGGCCGCATGGCGACCAACCCCGTGCATCGCATCGCGGACCCCTCCGAATGGCAGGTCCACGAAAACCGAGCCGCCACACATCATTCCACCGGCGCACGACTGGAGATCGCCTCCGACGAGCAGGTGGTGCTGAGCGTCCCGCTGTCGGGCAACTGGATCGACATCAAGCTGACGCTGACCGACGTCGCCCGCGACGGCGGCGCGCCGGTCGTGTCCGTTGAGGACGCGTCCACCGCGATGCGGGCGGTGCTCGCGATCGCTGCGGGCGT
>Ga0209006_10000030_pt1 | contig 140723 bp, 93 predicted proteins | sample JacPin_JW_Ref_O2_FD_188567 | JGI IMG/M metagenome (GOLD analysis project Ga0209006, IMG submission 188567) | Forest soil microbial communities from Algoma, Ontario, Canada - Jack Pine, Ontario site 1_JW_Ref_O2 (SPAdes) (version 2) | ecosystem: Environmental > Terrestrial > Soil > Boreal... | reverse complement strand
ATCCGTCTTCTGCTTGCGTTCGCGCTTCCTGGCGATCTCGGTGGCGTCCCCGATCCACAACTCGAAGTTCACCTCCGCCAGGAGTCGCTCAAACCAGCGCGCATGACCACTCGCTTCCATTCCCACTCGTACCTTCTTCCCCTGGGCAGCGAGGTCACGATAAAACTTTTCTGCTTCCTCACTGTGCGCTAATCGTTGCTCTACGTAATCTCCCGTCTCGGTATCTACAAACGCAATTTGCTGGAAACCCGGGTGATAATCGCATCACGGTGATCAACCGGGTAGCGGCGCTGCGGTTCTTTTTCGTCAAGACTCGTGCGACTGTTAAAGCCTTTTCCGTCAGCCTGAGATTTTCTACGTTCCATGGCATGGAAGAGGTCGCCGGTTCGATCCCGGCCAGGTCCTCCAATTTCAAGTACTTACAGCGTTCTCCTTTTCCAGCTTGATAGCATTTGGTAGCAAACCCCTTTGAGCGCATCGATTTCCCTGGAAGAGGTAGTAGATTCCATCGCAAGCAAATCCATCATCGTTTGAACTACTGAATGAACGCCGGCCTTGGCGGAAAACAGCCACGTTACGCTCAGGATAACTTCCACTGATCAAGTTCGAGACTTTGCGCCAGGTCGTCAGTCCGGGTAGGGCTGGCCGCGCTTCACAATACGAATGCGGTGGTCGGTGAACGGTGCGTGCATGTTCGGAAGGTCCACCCGCGGCATATGACAGGTAACGCAGTCTTTCTTTCCAACGGGACAGCGCTTGCCAGAATGGTCGTTCGAGGTCTTGGCCGCTGGCGCTATAGCGTGGCAGGCCAGGCACTTCCCGTCGTAAGCCGCCGCTTCGCGGACGAGCTGCTGGTGCGGGTCGTGGCATGCGGTACAGGCGAGGCGCGCGTCGCCATCGCCCCAGCAACGGCTGCTTTCGAGACGATAGGGTTGAAAGCGCACAGTCTCGACGCCGGTGGAAGCCATTTCCACCACATCGTTCATTGTGCGATGGCAGGCTCCACAGAAATCGACTAGAGCGACGGGATTCAAGTCTTTCGGATTGAATATCGCGCGGCGGCCTGCTTCTGTTTTTTCATCATCCATGAGAGCCACGTGTTCCGCTCCGGGTCCATGACACGCCTCGCAGGTAATTCCGGGCATAAGATGAAATGGATCGAACCCCGCGGTTGTCGTAGCCGCCGTGGTGTGGCAGCCAAAGCAAAGCCTCAGGGTAGAAGGCTCAAGCAGACGTCCCATGGCGTCTTCGCGGTTTGCCGGCGTTTGTGGGTCGTGGCCAGGAGTGAGATCGAGACCCTGCAGGCTCTTGAAAAAGCTCATACGGCCTTCGTAGAAAGCGCCGTTCCGTTGGTAGATGTAAGTCTGGCCCTTCTGGTTCACGCCAAATGCCCAGCGCAGTGGTTCAGAAATGGACTTACGATCCTCGCTAACGGAATAGATGGCCTCCTCACGGCTGCTCGAAATCGCATAGGTATAGACGCCGACTTTACGGGAAATGCGCTCGTGTTCCCTGAGCACGCTTGAGCGGGATGCCAGCGTGGAGGCACGCGCCATGGGAGTTGTTAGCTGAGTGACCGTTCTGTTTGCATGGCACCTGGCGCATTCCGCGGTGCCGACGAAGTCCTGCCTAGAAACGGAATGCTTGGTAGGCCACCAGCCCGCTGTTTCCAACCGTTCAGCGGTCGCCATCGGAGTCTCGATCTTCTGACGAATCCCGGAAGGATCCTCCGAGACGACCGGCGACGCGGATGCTTTCTCGTCTGCGATGACGACGGAGTCAGCCCGGCTAGTCGAGGTCGAACTGCTGACCTCTTGAGCGTAAGCAAGCACCGCACCAGCGGCCAGGAGGGAACCGCAGACTAAAACACACGACAGGCTTCTTCCGACCATTCTTCGTCTCGATGGTTTTAAGCTAGGTCCTCACAGCGCGCTGATCATCGCCGGCGCTGCAAACAAGTAGCCGGTTACTTGATCTACGCCCCTTCGATGATCGTAATGTAGCGGTCGATGGGCAGATCGGTAAAAGTTTCAATTCTGCCGCTGGGCTGTGGCCACTGAATCTCAAGCCGGTCGATTTTCGTTCTGGAACCGACGCCCAACACGTCGCGCGGGTCGTGTGAAGAGAGATAACTGCCTCCGCCGACTTTGAGCCGGCTCCGTCTCAGGTCTCCCGCCTGCCAACGGATTCGCGCTCCGATGGCATCGGGATTCGATCTTTTCCCCACGAGCCGCAGTCCTAGCCAGTGATTGCCGACTGCGGCGGAGTTCTTGAGCAACAGAGGCGCCCCGCCATTCACCGCCACCAGGACGTCGACCGCTCCGTCGTTATTGAAATCGCCGATGGCCAGTCCTCGCGCGGCGTAGCTTTCGGCAAACACCGGGCCCGCGGCAGGGCCGACATTCTCCAGACCTTTCCCGGTATTGTGAAACAAAAGCAACGGCTCAAGATAGCTCACGTGTGTGGTGTGAGATTCGATCTTGTCATCCGGGTGCCCGTTCGCAAGGAACAAGTCGAGGTTGCCATCGTTGTCGTAGTCGAAAAACTTGGCACCCCAACCGCTCATCAACCGGGTAGCGCGGCTGATGCCGAGCGCTCCCGACACATCGTCGAAAGTAAGATCGTGGTTGTTGCGATACACGGAGTAGATTTCCTGATCAACGTTGCCAACAAATAAGTCCTGCCAGCCGTCCTGATCGTAGTCGGCGGAGTCAACCCCCATACCGGATCGGGCGCGCCCATCCTGGCTATAGCCCACGCCGGATTCCAGCCCGATGTCCTCGAATTTTCCTTTGCGGTTGAGGAAAAGGAAATTGGGGACCGTGTCATTGGCAACAAACAGATCCGTCCAGCCATCATTGTTAATATCGGTGGCGACCACGCCCCAGGCTTTACCGAGGGCTTTGGCAATTCCGGTTTCCTGGGACACGTCGCGGAACGTGCCATCGCCATTGTTGTGAAACAGCCAGCTGCGAGCCGGGGGATAGACGCGCGGAACGCAGTAATAGCGCTCTCCGCCTTGCACGTTGCCACAGAACTGGTTGCTCGCCTTGTTGAACTCGACGAAGCGGCATACGAACAGGTCAAGCCGCCCGTCATTGTCATAGTCGAACCATACTGCGCTCGACCCCCAACCCGGCGCTGCCACACCGGCGGTTTCCGTGACGTCGGTGAAAGTGCCGTCGCCGTTGTTCCGGTACAGAATGCTGCGGCCGTACTGCGTCACATAAAGATCGGCATAGCCGTCCGCGTTGTAGTCGCCGACGGCAGCGCCCATACCGTAGCCCCCTCCCAAGACCTTAGCCTTTTCGGTTACATCCGTGAAGGTGCCATCGCGATTGTTGTGGTAGAGCGCGTTGCGCAAGGTCGGCTTCGGGTCGTAGAAATCGCATTTCCCGCTGTTGACGAGATAAATATCCATCCAGCCGTCATTGTCATAATCGAGAAAAGCGCAACCTGCGCCGGTGGTCTCGGGCAGGTAGTAGTCGGCAGAGCGGCCGTTGGAGTGGCGCCAGGTGATTCCGCTGACGGAAGGCGGGACAAGTTCGAAAAGATTACCCTTCGGCACTGCTGCCGCGGTCTGTGGAGCGGAGGCCGACCCGCCCATTCTTCCCAAGGCCGCCCCGGCGCCATACGCTGGCAGCGACATGGCGAGCGCACGCAAGAAGTCCCTTCGAGGAATTTGTGCCATCAGGGTTGCTTGTTCCCTTCCGCGGCGGGAACTGAGCCAGTGGAATCCAGGCGCAGAGGACGTTGTTCACCGTAGGTTGTAGGTTCGCCGGGTGTTTGCGTCTTCTCCTTTAGACGAAGGAATAAAACGCGGGCGCGGGCGGCATCTTCCCTTCGGCCCGCTCTGGCGTAGGCATTGCCCAGAGCGAACTGAAATTGCGCTTCTTGAGGAACCATCCGCGCTGCAGTTTCCAGCTCAGGAATCGACTGGGCTGTGTCACCCGAGTCGTAGTAGAGCAATCCCAGAAGATAATGGCCAAATGGATAGTTCGGATCGAGCTTTACGACCTCCAGCGCATAGGGAATTCCCGCGGCGGAATCGACGCGATAGTGGGTAACTGCAATCTGCAGACGAGCTCGGGTGTGTCCGGGATTGTTCTTGATCTCCTCCTCGAACTGGGCGACGCCGCCTTCGGGATCGTCAACCGTGAGCAGAAACCGGCCGTAGGCGTAATGAACGTTGAGGAATTCAGGAAAATCCTGCACCAGAGCCGCGTAACTCGTCCTGGCTTCGTCGAGCTTCTTGGCCAAGCTGAGTTCTTCGGCGCGACCGGCGCGCAAGATGACTTGCTCGTCCGGTGAACCGTGGGCCGGAGCATTCTTGGGACGCAGCAGGAGAACGCCCATACCAAGGGCGGCATCCAGTTCTTCGCTGTGCACGCCTTCCTTGACCAGGAAGTGAAGCGTTTCGAGCGCACTTTCATACTGCCCCTTGCGAAGCTGCAGCATCGCTTCGTGATACAGAAGCACTTGCGGAAGCTGGTCATCCTTCCGAACGCCGAGCTCCTTGGCCTTCTGAAGGTCTTGCAGGGCGCTGTCGTCGAGGTTGAGCTGATACTCGCAAAGGCCCAGCATGAGATGAGCCGTTCCGTTCTTGGGATCGTAGGCGAGCAGGCGGCGAAAGGCGTGTGCCGCATCGGGATAGGAGTTCTGATCGTAAAGGATCGTTCCCAGGGACCACCAACCCTCTTTCCAGGCCGGGCGCATTGCGAGAGCCGCTTTGTATAGCGGAATCGCTTGATCCAGGCGTTCGGCATCTCGGGCAGCGTCGGCTTTTGCCGAAATGGAGGCAAACCTGGCGGCCGAATCGGGCTTGCTCTGCGCGAGACCTGGCGAGACACCGAGCAACGCGAGGCTCAGCAACAGAGGCAAGGCCCCGCCCGCCGCCAAGCGCACACCTGCAGGCCGATACAACACAAGGCGGACGTGGCCGTAACCGCTGATCACAGCTAGATTTTACGAGATAAGGTTCCAGATTGTTGAGTCGAAAGTGGATTCATTTCCGCCAGGACGGAGAGCGAAAAAAGTGAGGCGCACCCCGAAGGGTACGCCTCAAGTGGAAGCGTCAGAAACTGAAGCGAGCCTGCATCTCGATCGTCCGGGACCCCAGCGCATTCTGGGCTTCGCCGAAATGTGCATCGTTCAAGTTGTTCTGGATGTTCCAGAGGTTCAGCTTGTTGAACAAGTTGAAGAAGTTGGCGCGGAACTCCAGCTTCGCGTTCTCGCCCAGCACCTTCATGTTGGGGAAACCGAACGCTTTGCTCAACGTAGCGTCAATGTCAAAATAGCGAGGCCCCACGAACGCGTTGCGTCCGATGCCCGGCAAACCCGGAACCGGTCCATACGGGGCACCCGCAACCACCGCCGAGAACGATGGTCCGGGCGTAAAGGAAGGCGGAGTGAAGTACGTCGGCACTCCGTTGGGGAACAGAGGCGTCGGCACACCGTTGGAGAAGTCTCCGCCGGTCCTCCGGAACGCATCGTTGCTGTGATCCTGCGACGCGCCACCCAAATATGCTGCAGGCCGCAGATTTGTCGTTCCGCCACCGTTGCAGCCCGTCTGATAGACGGCATCGCAGGTAGATGCCAAGGCCGTCACTCCACCACTTGTGACAGGCACCGAGTTAAACACAGGGTTGTAAGGAAAGCCCGAGTGTGCGTTCATGATTCCGCTGACGTTCCAGCCGCCGGCAACTTTCTCCATCCAGCTCTGGCTCCCGTGGAAGATCGTCGGAGACCAGATCCCGAAGATTTTGAGCGTCTGCGTCGTGTCGAAATCGGACTTGCCGTAGTCCTGGTTCAGTGAAAATCCGTAGTCGCTGTTGGCGTAGTTGTTCGATCCGGTGTCCATCGCTTTGCTCCACCGATACTGCGTGTTCATCTGGAAGGAGCGGGCGAACTGATGACGAACTTCGGCCAGCAGGGCATTGAAGTTGGAGCGGCCCCCATTGTCGTACCAGTCCACGTGCTCCACTACCGGGTTAAACGCCAACCCCTGCGTGGCAGCCAGGAACAGGGCCAGATTGTACTGCCGGGTCAGGTGGGCAGATTTTGTCCCTTGATAGCCGAGGGTCGCCACCCACTCGTGTCCCAGGTCGTACTGCGTTTCCAGCGAATAACGGTAAGTGCGGGTGTCTGGCCAGCTCGAGGGAAAGCCGGTCACGTCAATGGGAGAGAAATTCGCCGTGCCCGGGACCGGCAAATTGTTGGTACCAAAAGTAGCTTCTGCAAAAGGATTGGACCCATATCCGTAGAACGAATGCACATTGGATGGGAACGTGTTTGGTCCGTAGACCACCTGGTTTTCGCTGGTCGTGCAGGCGGGCGGATTCGTGCAGAAATTGTACGCCAGGTTGAATGCAGGTGAGAGGAATGGCGGGTTGCTGCGGCCGTTCAGAGAAGTCGCCTCCTCCTGACCGCTGAAGCCGATTCCGAAGCCGCCCCGCAAAACCAGCTTGTTGGCGAAATCATGGCCGATGAGATTGTGGGGACTCCAGGCAAATCCAAGCTGCGGCCCGAAATCGCTCTTGCTCGGGCTATACAGCGTGCCGCCTCTCCTCACGCTGATCCCAGAAAGGGCGGCGGTCCCAGAGCCCAGCTGCACGACTCCAAGGTTCCCCTTCTGATCGGAGATGGCGCCGTTGTAATCCCAGCGCAATCCCAGGTTAACGGTAAGGTTGGGCCGCAACTTATAGTCATCCTGTACGAAAAATCCGTAGAGGTTTGAGCGCGTATCTTTTCTGAAATCGGCAGGAACCCCGGTGAGCGGATTGAACGTGGCCTGCTCCTGCGACGGGGAATCGTTCATGAAGTCCCAGAGATTGTGAAAATAGTAGTTCGGGCGCGCGTTCCAGGGAGCCAAGTCGACAAATTCCAAGCGCGTGATCTCCCCGCCCATTTTGATGGTGTGGCTGCGGTGCACCTTGGTGAGCACATCTTTCACCGCATAGGTCCACTGGTCAAAAGTACCCGGGACGCCTTCACCCAGATTGTTGACGCTTACCGTTCCATAGCCATCTCCGTTCGGGGCATTCAGGTCCTGGAAATATTCATCCGGCAAACCCCAGGCTCCGTTGGGATTGTTTTTCAGGTCTTGCCAGCGCCAACCTGCGGCGTTGACTCGGGCTTCATTCAGCAACGTCGGCGCAAACGTGTGATTCCACAGGAAAGTCTCGGCTTCGTTGATCACCTTATGGTGAAACAGATTCATCGGAACAAAAGCACCGTTGTAAGAGGTGCTGCTCACGGGCACGTAGTACATGCTGAAGGCAAGCAGGTCTTTGCTCGTGGCATTGAAGTCCACGCGGAAGTTGTACTGGGCCTCGATCGTGTTATTGGGACCGTTTATGTTGTAGAAGGCAAAATCAGGGGTGGTCGGGTCGAGGTTATTTGCGCTCCCGGTGCCATCCCCTCCCGTTCCCGGAGCGGAGCTGCTTGTCCATGACGGATCCTGAGAACCGAGTGCAAACGAACTATTCAGCGGCCTGCCTACATTCAGGCCCTGCCCAGCGATGGTGATGCAGTTCGTGCCCTCCGCCAAGCCAATGTCCGAGCAAGCATGGTGGTCGTTAGGCCCCTCCAAGAGCGTGCCACCAGAAATGTTGACTCCCGGATAGGCCGAGTATAGGGCTGCGGCGCTGCCCGAGGGTGCCAACGCAAAGTACTGCGAAGTCGGGTACCAAAACTGCGAATTGGAAGTTCCATTGTTGCGAATGGTTTCGTAAGAAAAGAATCCGAAAAGTTTGTTGTGCAGAATGGGCCCGCCCACCGAACCGCCGAAATCGTTGAATCTGGCGTCGTCCCTCAAGGGGGCGTTGCTGTAACCGTTATAGGACTGGTAGGCATTGAGCCCGGGGCGGTCTCCCTTGAAGAAGAAACTTCCGTGGTACTGGTTGGTGCCGTTTTGAGAAATAACCTTGATCTGCGCTCCCGGGTAACGGCCGTCCTCGGCATCGTAGCTGTTGGCGACCACGTGCACTTCCTTCACCGAATCTTCGTTGGGCGTGACCACAGCCGATCCCGCCCATGAAACGCTGGTGATGCCAACGCCATCCAGTTGGATGTTGTTCAGCTCCATGCGTCCGCCGCCGGCGGAAATCTGCGGGCCGTTTTCGGTCTTAAAGATTCCGTCCTCGGCTCCCGGGCCGCCCGGGCTGGCAAAGCCCGGCAAAGAATTCGTGCCGCCACCGTTTCCCTGAGAACCGTCTCCAAAGACTCCCGGGGCAAGCTGCGCCAACTGAAACACATCGCGGCCAAACGAAGGCATGGTCTGGATCTGCCGTGCGGTCACAGTGCCGCTGATGGTCGCGTTTTCCGTGTCAACTGCAGCAACCGCGTCACCGTTTACCGTCACGGTTTCGCCGGCTCCGCCCACAGCAAGTTGCACATTGAAGGCGTTGGATTGTTCGGCGATGATCTGAACGTCGGAGGCCACGTACCTTTTGAAACCAGTTTTTTCCACCGTCAGCGTATAACGGCTGGGAGCCAGCTCGATGAAGTTATAGACGCCCGCCTCGTTCGTCGTTGTCTGCAAGTCCCGGTTGGTTTCCTGACTCTTCAGGGTCACCGTCGCGCTCGGAACCACGGCGCCTCCGGCGTCCGTCACGACTCCCTGGATCGAAGCGCGATATTGGGCATGCACCGTGGCGGCCGAAAGGAGAACGACCACGAAAAACAGATAGCGGTGGGATGAAACAAAGCGGCTCATTGACTCCCCCTAGAGTGCAAGATGCTTTGGAGAACCCAGCCAGTTCAGTCGCTGGGGATGACTACTAAAACAGTAGCAAAACGATTTAGTAGCACTTGGCCTGAAGGTTGATAGCACAGTCCTTTTTCGACAGTCAAGCGGATTGTGGGAGATGAAAGCGCATCGCCACCCCGCGAGAATAGGCATTCGCTGGCAGCAGATCGGCAAAACGGCCTACCATATCGTTTTTCTAGAATGTCCCGGCCTGCGGTTGAAAAAGTTTGGCCGTGGTTACTCAACCGGCACAACAAAACTCAATCTGCGCGAGTCAGGGTTTCCGCCCTTTCGACTCGTTGGCCTGTCGCGCGGCGTTGGGGACGCGGCAAGTAGTTTCCCGGAGGATGAGTTCGGGTTCCACGGTGGTGCGCCGGTCGTGAAAGTCAGACCCTGGCCGGTTGATACGCCGCAATAGAATTTCAGCGGCAATCCTTCCCATTTCGCGCAGCGGCTGCCGTACCGTAGTCAACCCCGGATTCTGATACGCAGCATTTTGGATGTCGTCAAACCCCACGACCGATACATCGTCCGGTACCCGCAATCCTGCTTGCCGCAGGGCGCGGATTGCGCCCATCGCCGAAATGTCGTTGAAGGCAAACAACGCCGTAAAGGGTTCATGCGACGACAGGAGTCTCTTTGTGGCTTTGAGTCCGACCTCAGGAGAAGGCGAATCCTCCTCCAATTGAGCGACCAGCGAACTGGAGATCGACAGTCCCAGTTGGCTGGCAACCTTTTCGATGTTCGCCCAGCGAACTTCTGTGTCAGAGCTGAAGGGTTGTCCTTTGAGGAAGGCGATCTGGCGATGACCCAGTTGAAACAGGTGCTTGAGGGCGCACTCAGCGGCTCGCTGGTGATTGAGGACGATGTTGATAACGCCCTTTACATCGTTGTGCCCCGACACGGTGACAACGGGCACCGAAAGGTTGTGGTGCCAGGGCGTATCCACTGCGATGAGCCCGTCAACCGATCGTTCCAGAAACAGTCGGGGGTATTCGTCAATCAAGTCGTGCCGGTGGCGATGGCTGGCGACAAGATAGAAATATCCCTCCTGCAGAAGATAGTCCTCCACGCCGCTCATCACGGTAGCGGAGTATCCCTCGCTGACTTCCGGGACGATCACTCCTATGGTGAAACTGCGTTGCGAACGCAGAGATCGCGCCAGAAAGTTTGGGCGATAGTTAAACTTCCGTGCGGCGGCAAAAATCCGGTCCTTTGTGTCTTGTGGGATGGAGTCGGCGACGGTGGACCGGTTCATGACCAAGGACACGGTCGCCGGCGAGAGCGCGAGGTACTCCGCCAGCCTTCTCAAGCTCATGGGCTTCCGGCCCAGGCGTCCCGCTGCATGGCCGCTCTTGTTGGCTTTCTTGGTCGCCACGCTGCTAATCTCGCACAACCGGAATCGTCGGGCAAGCGAAAGTCTCGACTCGGTGCGTTTCTGCGCTTGCGTTTCTGCTATTGACATCGGCGGCAAAAACATATTCTATGAACTGCTGTCACGACTTACTAATCCGATTTAGTGGCTGATAAACACAACTCTTGCAGGAGTGCCAAACTCATGGGGTGCAAGGCGCAGTGGGTCAGTAAGTTTTCTCGGTATCTTTCAGTTCCTCCTGGAAAGAGTCCGCAGGCAGCGCGCCAAGATGCGAGGGCTCTGAGGCTGACTCTGTTGTGCGCCCTGTGGATCGGTGGGCCACTGGCGGCTCAAGTGCCGCAGGCCGCATCGTCTCAGAATCGCCCCCATGAAAACCAGACAGGTGTGGCGGGAGTTCGCCTCGACGCTCGCGTGGAGTCCATTCTCGGCAGCATGACGCTCGAAGAGAAAGTAGGGCAGCTCGTGCAGTTTTCGGCTGGCCAGGCCACCGGGCCGGGAACGGGCCGCACGGACTACGAAGACATGATTGCGGGCGGGCAGATCGGGTCGTTGCTCAACGTCGTCGACCCTCACGAAATCAATCGCTATCAACGCATCGCAGTCCAGAAGTCTCGCTCGCACATTCCGCTCCTGTTCGGGCTCGATGTCATCCACGGGTTCAAAACGGAATTCCCGATTCCGCTGGGGCTGGCTTCGACCTGGGATCCAGGGATCGTGGAAAAAGCTTCTCGGGTGGCGGCCATCGAGGCTTCCGCCAGTGGCATCCGTTGGACGTTCTCTCCCATGGTGGATATCGCGCGCGACGCCCGTTGGGGCCGCATGGCGGAAGGCGCGGGGGAGGATCCTTTCCTGGGTTCCGCGATGGCAGCCGCGTACGTGCGGGGCTATCAGGGCTCCCGTCTCGACGCGGCGGACAGCATTGCGGCCTGCGCCAAGCACTACGTCGGCTATGGTGCCGCGGAAGGCGGGCGCGACTACAACACGACCGAGATCTCCGAGCATACCCTGAGGCAATTCTATCTCCCGCCTTTTCACGCAGCCGTCGAAGCCGGAACCGCCTCGCTCATGAGCGCTTTCAACTCGCTGAACGCGGTGCCGGCGTCAGCTAACCCATTCACGTTAAAGCAAGTGTTGCGAAAGGAATGGGGCTTCCGCGGCCTGGTGGTGAGCGACTGGTCTTCTGTTGGCGAACTTATCGCCCACGGCATCGCCGCCGACGCTGCCGCGGCGGCATACAAAGCTTTTATTGCCGGTGTCGACATGGATATGGCGAGCAGTGTCTACCACGACCACCTGCAGCAGTTGGTGCATTCCGGCGCTGTGGAAGAGTCTGACCTGGACGAAGCCGTACGGCATGTGCTTCGCGTCAAGCTTGCTCTGGGGATATTCGAGCATCCTTTTGTCGAGGAAGGTGCTGCAGGGAAGGCACTTTACCAACCCGCGAGTCTGGCGCTGGCTGAGACCGCCGCAGAGCGATCTCTTGTTCTCTTGAAGAATGAGGGTGGCGGCCAGCCGCTCCTTCCACTTTCGAGAAACCTTCAGAACCTGGCGTTGATTGGACCCCTGGCCGAAGATTTTTCTGGCCCACAGGGGGCGTCGGAAAAGCATCTTCGTGTTTCCTTGGCGGCGTCACTGGCTCAGCGGGTTGGAGAAGATCATGTGTTCCGGTTCAAGGGGACGGGCGTTCTCGGCGGCACGGATGAGGAAATCGCAGCAGCGGTGGCGGGCGCGAAAAAGGCGGACGTGGTCATTGTTGCGCTCGGTGAAGATCCGGACATGAGCGGAGAGGCGGCTTCCCGCGCCAACCTGGGACTTCCTGGCAGGCAGCAGGAACTTCTGGAGGCGCTTGTCCACACGGGCAGGCCCGTAGTATTGATTCTGTTCAGCGGGCGGCCTCTGACCTTGCCGTGGGCATTCGAGCACGTGTCTGCGGTGGTTGCGGCATGGTTCCCGGGCATGGGCACGGGACCGGCGCTCGCGCGCACCCTGTTCGGAGAGGTGAATCCAAGCGGAAAACTGGTTGTGAGCTGGCCGCGCAGTGTTGGACAAGAACCGCTCTACTACAACGCACTGAACACGGGACGCCCTACGGGAAATACCGATCTCAAACATCCACCAGCAAATACAGAGGATCGGTACTTGTCGCGTTACATCGATGAACAAAACAGCCCGCAGTTTCCCTTCGGCTATGGTGGTTCTTATACCAGCTTCGGCTACGGCGCCACGAACATCAGCAACCAACGCCTGAGCGCGGCACCCCTGAACCGCGACCTAAGTGCTAAAGCAGATGCGGTCGTGAAGGTTGAAGCCGATGTCTCGAACACGGGATCGCGGTCCGGAGAAGAAGTGGTGCAGCTCTACGTTGGGCTGCGAGGAACGAGCACTGCGCAGCCCGTACGTGCGTTGAAAGGGTTCCAGCGCATTGCGCTCGCTCCGGGAGAAAAGAAAAGGGTGGAATTCGACTTGCCACCCGAAGCCTTTGCGATCTGGAATGATCGCAATGAGTTTGTTGTCGAAGCCGCCAAGATAACTGTGTGGATCGGCCCGGACTCTGCACACGGATCGGCCGCAGAGACGGAAATCCTACCGTGAAAAGCGACTTGGCGTGGGGCCCTGCCACTGGGAGAACCTTGAGGCTAACGCTCATGACACTGCGAGAACATAAGTCCTTGGCGAAGAGAACTGTGCATTGGCTATTGCTGTTCGGGATCTTTTCGTCTTGCTCGGGAGCCGCGCAAGCGAATACGGATTACTATCGCCACGTTGTCTTCGACAACAGTCTAACCTCGGAGACATACTTCTACAGTGAGGGAACGTCGAACGGACCCAGTTTTCTTGAGCAGATAAACTCGCGCCTCCCGGTTGAAACGAAGACTTTTCTGACGCCGCCGAATGCGCTCCGTCTCCAGTGGGAATCCCAACCCGGGGGAGGCTGGGAAGCCGAGGTCAGGGCCGTCAACTTCCGTAACCGTTTCCCCGAATTCTCGGGACACAATCTCTACTTCTGGTGTTTCTCAGCCCAGCCGATTGCGGCAGCCGATCTGCCTTTGCTTGTGCTTTCCACGGCCCGGGAAGGTCTGCAGGTTGCCGAGTTCCCGGCATCGTTCACTGAACCCTTGCCGATGGGCAAGTTTGTGGGCGACCTACCCGGGGGACGCTGGGTTGAGGTACGCATCCGACTCAACGAATTCCACACCGCGTCCATCTATGATTTCCGCCCACAGTATACGCAGAACATCGTCTTCCATCAGGGACGTGCGGATGGCGTGCGGCACACTCTCATCGTGGACGAATTTCGGATTGACGACGATGCGGCCCCCCATGCCGGCGATCCCCTGCGTGCACCCGAAAACGTGCACGCGATCGGCTACGACCGCCATGTGGAGGTCCGCTGGAATCCCGTGAACAATCCCGCACTTGGCCGCTATGTAATTTATCGTTCGCTGGACGGCAAGAGCTTCGAGCCGATTGGTATTCAGCTGCCGGGAACTGACCGTTATTCGGACTTCCTCGGCAAATCGGGAATTACGGCTGCATACAAAGTTGCTGCTTCGGACAGCCAGTACGGCCAGTCTCAGCTTTCGAACGCAGCCAGTGCCTCGACTCGCGAGTTCGACGACGACGAACTCCTGACCATGCTGCAGGAGGCATGTTTTCACTACTACTGGGAAGGCGCGGACCCTTCCTCGGGCATGACTCGCGAGAACATTCCGGGAGATGACCGCATCGTTGCCACCGGAGCGAGCGGATTTGGCGTCGCCACCCTTGTAGTCGGAGTGCAACGCGGGTTCATCACGCGTGAACAAGCGGTTGAGCGCCTCAGGAAGATTGTGGGCTTTCTCGAACACGCACAGCGCTATCACGGAGCCTGGTCGCACTACATGGATGGAAGCACCGGAAAGACGATGCCCGTCTTTGGCATGTTCGACAATGGCGGAGACCTGGTGGAAACGTCTTTCTTAATGGAAGGGCTTCTCGCGGCCCGCCAATACTTCCACGGAAAAAGCGCTGCCGAGCAGGATCTCTACCAGCGGATTTCGCGGGTCTGGGAAGGGGTCGAATGGGATTGGTACCGCACCGATCCGAAAAGCGACTTCCTCTATTGGCACTGGTCTGCGGAATGGGCTCAGCAAATCCACCATCCGCTCATCGGATTCAACGAAGTCATGATCACCTACCTGCTCGCCATGTCGTCGCCTACACACGGCGTGCCCGTCGACATGTACTATTCCGGGTGGGCGGGACAGTCGCAACCAGCGGTCAGCTATCGGGGAGGCTGGTCTGCGGCTGCCGACGGAGACCATTACGCGAACGGCCATACGTACTATGGGATCAAACTCGACGTAGGCGTCGGGACGGGCGGTCCGCTATTCTTCACCCACTACTCTTACTTGGGTTTCGATCCGCACAGCCTGCACGACCGCTATACATCCTCCTATTTCCAGAACAACCGCAACATCGCTTTGATCAACCGCGCGTATTCGATCGCCAATCCGAAACACTTCCAAGGCTACGGACCAAATGCGTGGGGTCTCACCGCCAGCGACGGCCCGGACGGCTACGTGCCACATGCGCCCAATGAAGCGGACGACCGCGGGACGCTTACGCTGACGGGAGCGCTTGCATCTTTCCCTTACACGCCGGAAGCATCGATGGCGGCGTACAAGCACTATTACCGCGACCTGGGTGCTCAGCTCTGGGATATCTACGGGCCGCGCGATGCCTTCGACCCTGGGCAGAACTGGATTTCCCCGATTTACATGGGACTGAATCAAGCACCGATCACAGTCATGATTGAGAACCAAAGGACCGGCCTGGTGTGGAAGAGCTTCATGTCGAACCCCGAGATTACCGAAATGCTTCGCAAGCTGGACGCGTTAACGGCAAAATAGCGGGCAGGCGTGCCCGGTCAATTGGCTAGGCGCAATCGGGACGCACTTCTTGCACAGGCCAATCGGAGACCTTACTCGTCCTCGGTGAGTCCGACCAGGGTGTGATCGAATACCATGAATGCCTCAAGCTGGGGATGGGAAGCGGGTCCAACGATGCGAGCGCGTGAACTCCTGCTGGTTTTGCTTTTGTTGCCCATTGCGACCCGGGCGCACGGGGTGCATGATCGCCCGGCCTTCGACAACAGCTTAGGCTACCGGTCCTTCTACTATAGCAAGGGGTCTTTCACCTCCCCCAGTGAACTGGAACTCATCAACGGTAAGTTTCCCACCGATGATACGCACTATGTCAGCCCACCCAACTCTCTACGCCTGAAGTGGCGCTCGCAGACTGGCGGTGACTGGCTTATGAATCTGAGTGTCAACGGCGCCGATTTTTCAGGGGGTACGTTATTTTTCTGGTGCTACTCAGAAACCGAACTGACCGCAGAGGAATCACCCCTGATCTCTCTGAAAGACCTAGATCAGGAAAGTACCCCCGGCATCCGGCTGATCGGTCACCTGGACAGGCTTCCGGCTCACACCTGGACAAGAGTGAAGTTGCCATTCGATTCATTCGTTGGGCCTGTCAGAGAAACGCGGGTGACGAAGTTCGATCCGCGGCGCCTTGCACGGATCACTATTTTCCAGGGGCTCGACGACGGTAAACCCCACACGATTTATATCGATGAGATCACGATCGGCGATGACGTTGCGAACAACCGAAAGGGCCCCACGGTACCTTCGGGCCTCGCTGCAAGGGGATATGACAGGCACATCGATTTGACGTGGACTCCCAGCAATGATTCCGATTTACGGTATTACAAAATTTATCGCTCTTTCGACGGGGAAAGATACACACCGGTCGGCATCCAGAACGCGAGCCCTACTCGCTATGAGGATTTCCTCGGGGAAAGCGGTAAGACTTCCTTCTATAAGATTAGCTCCGTAAATGTGAACTACGACGAGTCGCCTCTCTCCGCAGAGGTAAAGACCGCCACGCGCGCAATGAGTGATGAAGAACTGCTCACCATGGTTCAAGAAGCCTGTTTCAGATACTACTGGGATGGCGCGCATCCGATCGCTGGCATGGCGATGGACATCTTGCCTGGTGATGAAAACCTTGTCGCAGTGGGAGCTTCCGGCCATGGAATCATGGCGCTGCTTGTCGGTATCGAGCGCGGTTTCATCACCCGTGAGGAGGGTGTCGAACGAATGCTGAAGATTACCCGCTTTCTGTCCAAGGCGGATCGATTCCATGGCGTATTCCCCCATTTCCTGGACGGCAGAACCGGAAAAGTGATTGCGCGGTTCGGGAAATACGACGACGGCGGCGATCTCGTCGAAACCGCATTTCTCATGCAGGGACTTCTAGCTGCGCGACAGTATTTCACGCGAGATACAGCAACAGAGCAGGAGATTCAGAAAACTATAACCTCACTGTGGAGATCCGTCGAATGGGACTGGTATCGCAGCGATAGCCGCAGTGATTTTCTGTTTTGGCACTGGTCGCCCGATTATGCCTTTTACATAAATCATCCGCTGATCGGATGGAATGAGACGATGATCGTGTATCTGCTCGCCATTGCCTCGCCCACTCATCCCGTCCCAGCCACGATGTATCACACCGGTTGGGCAGGACAGTCGGAGCGGGCCATCCAATATCGCCGCTGGTGGAGTCGGACCACTCAAGGCGATCACTACGTCAATGAAGATAGCTACTTCGGCATCAAACTCGATGTCGGAGAGGGAAATGGGGCAGAGCTTTTCTTTACGCAATACTCGTTTCTGGGCTTTGACCCTCGCGACAAGAAGGATGCCTATACAAACTATTTCAAAAATAATCGCAACATTGCGCTGATCAGCCACGCTTACGCTGTCGCTAACCCCGGCAAGTACGCTGGCTACGGCGACGATTCGTGGGGGCGTTCTGCCGGCATCAATGTGGCCGGCGGGCGCGCCTACCCGCGGGACGACAACGGAACGATCACGTGCACGGCGGCGCTCGCTTCATTTCCTTACACCCCAATTGAATCAATGAAAGCCCTGAAACATTTCTATCGAGACCTCGGCGAAAAGCTGTGGGGGACTTATGGTTTTCGGGACGGCTTCAATCTTTCAGAAGACTGGTTTGAGGACGTTTACCTTGGACTCAATCAGGCTCCCATTGTCGTGATGATTGAGAATTATCGGACTGGTCTCGCCTGGAAGCTCTTTATGTCGAATCCGGAAATCAAGCCAGCTCTGGATCGAATCGGCTTCCAACCTGATTTAGAAAACAAGCCTTCCGCGAATCCATAAGGCCTCATGACCTGGCCCCCGAAAACTGGACCGCCCTGGTAACCCGGGCATCAGATCACTTCCGTGTGACAACCCATCCAGAATCGGCACGTCCTCTCAACTTGCTGCACAGGCTATAATTGCGCCCACGCATGGCACTGAGCTCTGGCATAAAACTCGGTTCCTATGAAATTCAAGCGCCAGTAATGGCTCAGATGACGAAGATCGCACAGGTTGTTCTCACCGTGCTCCTTTGGGGAACGACGCTGGCCGGGCGGCAGCAGAAGCCGTTTCCGGTGACTTCGGTTGTAGATGCGCCCACCATCGCGGGCCATCCGGTGCAATTGGACGGACAGGGAAAACTGCTGCCGTGGCCGATGCCGAACGACATCGGCTACTCGTATTCGTCGCACTTCCTCACCCAGTGGACGATCCTGTGGGACCAGTACAATCGGCAGCGTCTCCATTACTTTTATTGCTGTTTCGATTTTGACCGCACCACGTTCGAGCTGGCGCCGGACCCGCACTGGGTGAACTCGACAGGCTATCTGCGAGCCATGATGCAGGGTTTCATCGAACGTCTGTATCCGTACACCGGGGATCCCCGAACCCTTACCTTCCTGCAGAGCTTCGTCGATTACGAACTGGAAAACGGGCTGACGCCGGAAGGCTATGCCTGGTCGCAGGTACCCTACGCATCCGCGAATCCGGGCGCGAAACGCTACACGGGCTGGAGCCAGCTTGGGGAAGACTACGTGGAGCCGCATGTGGTCGGGGAGGATGGGTACGGCTATCTCCGGCTGTACGAGATGTCAGGCAATACCAAGTACTTGCGGGCCGCGATTCACTGTGCCGACGCTCTTGTCAAGAATTACAAACCAGGAGATGAGGATCATTCGCCCTGGCCGGTGCGGCTGTGGGCGCGCGATGGAAAAGCCGAGGGCAATCCCATGGGCCCGTATTCCGCCAACGTGATTGAGCCCATCATGTTGTTCGATGAACTCATACGGCTGGGGCAGGGTGATGTTGCCGGTTACACGCGGGTCCGGGGCGCTGCATGGGACTGGTTTCAGAAATATCCGTTAGCCAATAACGTATGGGTGGGTTATTTCGAGGACACCGTGCCGAGCATGGGCAACATGAACCAGGTCATCCCTTTGGAGTTTGCCCGCTACGTCCTGCTTCATCCGGAGAAAGACCCGCGGTGGCGGGAGCATGCCAAGCAACTGATCGAGTGGGTCAAGACCACACCCAAATGGCCCAAGTACATCGTGCACGGAGCTACCGTCACAACCGAGCAGGGCAATGGCATCAACTTCTGCTGCAACGAGCCCAATCAATGCTGCGACAGCCACACCTCCCGACTCGCGGCGGTAGAGGCCCTTTACTTCGCAAGATCCGGCGACATTGCCTATCGAGATGCGGCGTTCCGTTCGTACAACTGGGTCACTTACTTCCAGGGACTTTCCCAGAACGCTCATTCCCCGTTCTCAACCCAGTGGTGGTTTACCGACGAATATGCGGACGGTCCACGAAGAATGATGGATGCTTTTTGGGCCGTGCCGGAATGGGCGCCGGCGGATGAATCCCATTTGCTGGGCTCCAGTTCGGTGGTAACGAAGATAAGTTACGGCCAGGGATCGGTGACCTACTCCACCTTCGATCCTCAATCTACGGATGTTCTTCGCCTGGATTTCGTGCCCGAATTCATCACGGCAGACGGCAAGCCCCTCGGCCGGCGCAAAGATCTCGATCAACCGGGTTTTGTGTTCGACGATTCGACCCGCGTGCTGCGCATCCGGCACGACGACGCTCGCGACATGGACGTCCAAGGCCAGGGCGGAAACGTTCCTCCACTTTACGTTTCCTTCGACGATCCTCACCTGCCTGCGGGTACGGCGTTGAAGGGCCAGTATCCTTCGGGCGTGATCGACTGGGACCCCGATCAATGGCGGATCCACGTGCCCGAGGGCGGATTCGGAACCTTCAATCTTGCTCTTGTTGACCCGAAAGCAACGACGGCGGAATTCCGCTTCGATTGGCCTCGCATCTTTGTGGGCGTCGATGTCTATAACGGGGGAGCATCGGACGCGACGGTCATGATCCGTTCCCCGGAGATTCGGGAGGTATCGTTCACCGTTAAGCCCGGGCAATTGCAGCGCCTGCGAACCGGATGGCGAGACGCTAGTTCCAGCATCATCTTCGAGCTGACAAATGGAGAAGGGTTGCGGTTCGATAATCTGGCGTACGCGCCCGAATGAATTGCATGTTCATCCGTCAAACGTCGCTGATCTTTAGAAAGGTCGAGCACAGCAATCCCCGGCCGCCCCGGCGAGAGGCTCCGTCCCTCCATCGCAAAAATAATCAAAAGTGTCCCACTTAGTTGAAGGCGTCAGTCCGGGCTCCGGCCCGCTCACCGCAGATTATCCACCATCGAAATCTCCCGTTCATCGGCATCATTCATAATCGCCCGTTTCCCATCCGCGCTGGCGCCCACCCAGAACGGAGCACTCCGCAGCAAAACCAAATCGCGCACCTGCCGTTTGGCCGGGTCATAGAGACTTAGCGTGGGACGCCCACTCGGCAAGTCTTCGGCAAACAGGATTCCTTCGCGGGTTACTGCCCAACTCGCCCAAGTTCGTGGCCGCAGGTGCTGCAGTACGCAGGCCTCTGTCCCGCCCTCAACAGGTACCCGGCAGATTTCCGGCTGCGGATTCCTCGACTTCGAGTAGTAGACATAACCGTCTGCCGATTCCAGCGCTGCAAACCCGCCGTTCGTGGTTAGTTGCACTTCGCGGCCTCCACTGACGGGCACCTTCCACACCTGCCAGTCTCCGGTCTGATCGGATGCGAAGTAAATCCACTTTCCGTCGCGGGAAAAACTCGGCACCAGGCCCTTCACGATTGGCTGCGCCTGCGCGTTGCCGTCGACCTTGATAACGAAGATTCGCGTCTGCCCAGCGTAGGGTGCGTCAAAGGCAATGCTGCGTCCATCGGGCGACCAGCGCGGAGTCCCGGCACTTTCCGTGAAACTAAGCTGCCGCGCGTTCAAGCCGTTCGTGTCGCTGACCCAGATTTGCCAAGGACCTGTACGGGTCGACATGTAGACGATTCGTTTGCCATCAGGTGAGAATTGTGGAGCCGCGTTGCCGCTATCGTCCGCGACGACCGTGCGCAGCATCGGGCCGGACTTCTGCTCTGAAACAGTCCGTATGCGCGGAATCTCAGTGCCTCGCAGCTCATTATTCCCAGCGCTCTCTGCGGCACTACCGATCAGACCTTCGTCGCCGCGCTTGCGGCGCGCCAGAATTTCCGCTTCCTCACCGTGCTTGGCATCTGTCTGACCTTGCGAGCTTTTGGCCGCCGCAGCCAGGTTTTCCGCCACATCCTTCCGAACCAGCCTCAAGATATTTCCAACCATCTCCTGATTCCTGCTCAGAAATGATGCCACTGGAACTCCGAGAAGGAGCATCGCCGCGCCCGCAAGGAACACCCAGCGCCCGGCCCTGCTCCGCCGCACCGCAAACGCGGGTGGAGCAGCGATTGTCGGATGGGCCAAGTTTGCATCTGGCTGGGGGCGTTTTTCCACCTCCTCGCGAACGGACGGAGTGGGAATGGGAAGCGGAACGGCAGCCGTAACCGGAATCACTGCCGGTTCGATCGGTTGCGGCAGTTCAGACTGAATCGTCCCGATGAACCTGTATCCTCGCCGGGGAAGCGTCTCAATATACTTCGGCTCCTCCGCCGAATCCCCCAGCCCGTCCCGCAGTTTATTCACAGCCGCGTTCAGCCCATGGTTGGAGTCCACGTAGGCATCGTCGGTCCAAAGTTGGCTCTGAAGTTCCTCGCGAGTCACTAACTCTCCGGGACGCGCAAGCAATATCTCCAGGATTTGTTGAGGCTGGCCCGAAAGCTTGAGCTTCATTCCGTGCTTTCGGAGTTCGTGGGTATGAAAATCAGCTTCGAATGGTCCGAACCGAATGCAGCGCGGCAGGTTATTCGGTTTCATGTCCAGAGTTTCCTCGATCTTCCAGTCGTCACTTGCCGTTGAGCAGGCATTGTACAGGGGTGCTCGCGTCTCATCACAACCATGTTGCCGGACCGAGGCGTACCCCTCCTCACGCGTCCGGCTCAATTTATGAATACGCGTTACGCGAGGTAGAGGTTCCGCGCCTCCGAAACAATTATTGACGCCCATGCTCCCCGATAGTGAGCAAAGACAAGGCTACTTCTGACCTGGTGAGACGGTCGCTGGGGCCGATTGACCCACCTCATCGAGTTGCTGCCGGCTCGTTATCATTCCTGTAAGCTCTTTCGCACCATGCACTTACCTGATGACCTCCACGCCCTGTAGAAAGTACCGCGGGTGCATTGAGGTATCTGTTGCCAAACCCCAAATTCGATCTCACATTCTCGCCGGTTTCAATCCCGGCCCGAAATGGAGGTCGCATGAGTCTGAAAAACAGATTCGCGGTTCTGGCGTTCATGGTTCTATTGCTCGTTTGGGTCCTGCAGCTTTCAGCCCAGAAGTCCTCACCAGAGCAGTGCAGCCTGGCGGTCCTCTCGCATGGCATCAGCAACAAACAAATCGTCTGCAGTTCGAAGCTTGTGCAACAGATGGCCTTGCGCGGGCACGCCTTTGAACAAAACCAGCTCGGAATGGCTTCCATGCTCGTGATTGGACCTGAATATAGTGAGCACGAAGCCCTGAAATGGTTCGAGCGAGCGGCAGAACGCGGATACGCACCGGCCCAGGTCAACCTGGCGGTGATGTACGTGAACGGCTGGGGAACACCCATGAACTATGCTGCAGCGCTCCATTGGCTGCATGCCGCAGCCGATCAAGGTTTCCCGCGTGCTTACTACAATCTCGGAGTCTTGTTCCTCAATGGACAGGGAGTCCGTCAGGATTACGCCGAGGCCTTTCGCTGGTTTCAGAAGGGGGCAGAAGCGAACGACACAGACGCCCAGACCAATCTGGGCTATTTATACGATCAGGGACTCGGCTGCCCGCACAGCGCGGTGATCGCTGTCTCATGGTATCGCAAAGCCGCCGATGCCGGGAATGCCATCGGCGAGAATAATCTTGCTGATATGTATTTGAAAGGCGAAGGCGTTGCTCAAAATAACGCCGAGGCCTTTCGCTGGTTCGAGAAAGCGGCCATCGAGGGATCGACCGGTGCACGCATTAAACTCGGTTACATGTATGCCAACGGCCTCGGGGTGAAGAAAGATCCTGAGACCGCGTATGCCTGGATTTCCGCTGCGTCGATGGTCGGCGACCGTCGCGGGGACTACCTGATTCCGGCGCTGACAGAACTGTTAACCGCGCAACAGATCTCCTCTGCCAGTCAAAAATCCCATAGGGCGCCCTTCAAACCTGACCAGCAGCTGCCGATAAACTCCTTTTCGCCATAAACATTCGCCCATGACGACGTCATGGGGACCAGGTTGTTACGGCAAAGCCCACGCGATCACAGCAGCTGACTGGGGATGTTACTCAGGCCGGCTTGAAACGCCTTCCGGTTCGCTTCGTTCACAGGAAGATGCGGTGGTGACCCTCCGATGCCTCCCTGGGGATGCAGTGTGGCGTTGTCCAATTTGGTCACGTTGTGCATCGCTTCATGCGCCGCGAGCTTCGCGTACCCGATCGCTCTGAACTGCCCCATGGGCTTACCATTTGGATCCGTTGGAAATTTGTAGAACTCGGAGCCCGTCTTCTTCGGCCCGGGCCGCGTAACACCACCGTCATAAGGCTTGATGGGCGGACCGGGCATATTCGCGGCGACGTAAGAACTGGCGATATCGTCGACGAAATGCAGCACCAGATCCTGGTCGTCGGCCTTCGGGGGTGTGGCGATGGATCGTATATTCACCACCGGTGCCTCAGACTGCGAAAACAAGAGGTCTTTGAAGATATCTTCCAGATGCTTCTGGATAAGCGGCATGAGTTGCGGAGAATTGGTGTGATCCACGAGCGTGACAGTAATCTGAGGCATTGAACATCCCCTAGCACAAGAGGTCGGCACTTCGATCCCGGCCAGGTCCACCAAGTATCTCAACAGCTTCGGATAAAGCGAGCCGCTCGAGACTGCATGCTGAATCCATGGGGAGAACCGCCCCCCGACGGCTCTCCCTATGGGGGCACAGCGCCCTCGCCGACGCCGCGCCGAGCGAGCCGCGGACAACCGGCGACTGTATCCATCGCGACAAAAGCCGCTTCTGGCTACAAACCGCAAAACTTACTCATCACGGGCCCACGGATGAGAACCGGACTTGCGATGACCGGACCCTGGTTCCTATCCATAGTGCGAGACCGGAGGATAGCGTTTCGGGAGGCCCTGAACCAGGACCTCCCTCCGCTTCCTTGGCGTTGGCGCCAGCAGAACCCCAATTCCGCTGTCGGGCTTCAAGACCCCCCTCTGGCCCGCATGCCACGCCGTCTTCGCTGGGCCTGCGCCCCCCGAATGCAACTGACTCTCGCGCAAGAGTGCGCAAAACGCAATGCACCGGGGGTGAAACGTGAGTGAGTTGGAGGTGAGCAGCTAACGCTATGAAATATCAAGAGTTGTCCGGCTTTTGGCGGGACGAGGGGGAGAACTGCGGAGGCTCGGAATGGAGAAACTCAGGTCGGCGCCAGTCATTATTGTTGCCAGGTTCCCATTGGACCTGCAGTGGTAAAATCCCGAAGCAGCATTGTGTTGGCGGGGATTCTTTGGGGCCTGGGGAAAAATACCGATTCGGGCCGTTCGAAGTGCACACGGGTGCGCGTGAGCTCTCCAAGGGCGGGACAAAGATAAAACTTCGGGGGCAGCCTTTCCTCATCCTTGAAGTGTTGCTGAGTCGCGCCGGGGAGGTGGTGACTCGCGAGGAAATCCGCGCTAAGCTCTGGCCGGCCGATACCTTCGTCGATTTCGAGCACGGTCTCAACACCTCCGTTAAAAAGCTTCGGCAAGTGCTTTGCGATTCCGCCGAAGCCCCACGCTACATCGAGACGGTGCCCCGTCTGGGCTACCGCTTTGTGGCTCCGGTCGAAGTTGTCACAGAAACGCCCAAGCCGTCCGCGTCGGCACGCGCGATTGAGGCAACGGTCCCTGCCCTTCTCCTTCCGCCACTCGCACCCATCGAACCTCAGCCCACTCCACTTTCGGCTCCGCTTTCTGGCCAGCAAGCTTCGCGCTGGAAGCTCTTGCGGGTCAGTCTGGGCGTGCTGGCGCTGCTTGGCCTGGTTTTCGTTGGGATGGTTGCGAAGTTTCCGCTGCGCATGCATTGGCCCTTTGCTTCGTCGAACGCTACGGTAAATGCCTCGCTGTCCGCGAAACAATTCGGTTCCCTGGCTGTCTTGCCCCTGGAAAATCTTTCTGACGATCCGGCCCAGGAGTACTTCGTCGACGGCATGACGGATGAGCTTATCGGCGATCTCGCACAATTGCGCAGTCTACGCGTCATCTCCAGGACCTCCGTGATGCATTACAAAGGTGGGAAGCAGACGGTTCCACAGATTGGCCGGGAGCTTGCGGTAGACGCCGTAATCGAAGGGACGGTGGAGCGGGAGAAAAACCGGGTCAGAATTCGGGTACAGCTGATCGAGGCCGCCAGTGATCGCCATCTCTGGGCCCGCACGTATGACTACGAACTTAAGGATGTGTTGCTGCTGCAGAGCACGGCAGCGCACGACATTGCCTCGGAAATTCAAGGCAGGGTGGAACAACCACCGGCTTCCTTGCGCCCCAACAGCGCGAGAACGGTTCAACCCGATGCCTACGAAGCGTATCTCAAGGGCCGCTATTTCTGGAACCAGCGGACCGAGGCTGGGCTCAACAAGAGCATCGAATTTTTTCAGGACGCTATTGTCAAGGATCCTGCCTTTGCGGCCGCTTATGCCGGGTTGGCGGGAAGCTACTCGCTGCTCGGCTCCGAGTCGCTGCCTCCGGAAGTCGCGCGGGCCAAGGCGCGGGCTGCCGCCGGCAAAGCCTTGGAGCTCGATCCAGCCAGCGCCGAGGCCCATGCGGAACTGGGACTGATTGAGTTCTACTACGACTGGAACTGGCAAAAGGCCGAGCAGGAGTTTCAGCGCGCCATCGAACTGAATCCAAGTTATGCCACGACCCATCAGTGGTATAGCCATTATCTGCGGGCGATGGGACGCCTTCCCGAGGCGCTGCAGCAGGCTCAGCAGGCCCAGCAGTCAGACCCGCTATCGCTGTCCATTAACACGACGCTGGCAGCGCGATACCGCGACCTGAGCGATTTCAAGCGGGCCGTCGAGGTGGTCCAGCGGACGCTGGAACTGGATCCTAATTTTGCTCCCGGGCATGAGCTTTTGGCTTCAGTCTACGAACAACAGCGAGACTTCCAGTCGGACATCAGTGAGTTGCAGAAGGCCAGCGCGCTCTCGAAAGATAATCCAACTTCGCTGGCCCACCTTGGTCGTGCCTATGCGCTTTCCGGAAATCCCGACGAAGCCCGCAAAATCGCCGAACGGTTGCAGCGAACCGCCCGGCAACACTATGTACCCGCTTGGGACATGGCCGTCCTGTTTGCCGGAATGGGCGACGCCAACACCGCGTTTCGCTGGTTGGAAGAGTCTTACGCGAAGCGGGAGAGTCAAATGCCATTCCTGAAAGTCGACTACCGGATGGACCCTCTACGAGCGGACCCCCGCTTTCAAAACATGCTGCGCCGGGTCGGGCTGCCGGGCTAGGAAACAATCGGATGAAACCCCCACGGCCTCTCATTCGAAACGCAACGCTTTGGCGGGGTCAAGACCAGCAGCTCTCTGCGCCGGAATGAACGTGGCGATCGCAACGGTGAGCTCCAAAAATGGAGGCACGGCAACGAACACTGTTGCATCGTGAGACGACACGCCGAAGAGAAGCGCCGCCAACAATCGCGCAAGGAAAAACGCCGCGCAGACTCCACCGATGACACCCAGTGTTCCTCTGATCAAACCTTCCCGAAGGATCATGTTGCGAACCTTCATTCGATCCATCCCCAGGGCCATGCGTACACCCACCTCATGCGTTCGCTGCGCGACCGAATAAGCCATTACGCCGTAGACTCCAACAGCGGCAAGCAGCAACGCTGTAATCGCAAAGATTGACAGCAGGAGCATATTGAAATTCTGTTTTGCGATGGATCGTGCGAGCAGGTCGTCCATCGTGTGCACGTTGCCCACGGGCCTGCCCCCGCTTGCTGCGTGCAGTCTCTCAGAGATGGCAGGGATGAACTGATGCGGCTCCACGCTTGTGCGAACCATCCACCATATGGGGCCGAACTGCGACATGAGTTCGATGATTCCGTCCGGCGTCTGTGCATCGGGGATGACCATCATTGGTTCTGGATCATCGGTCAGATCTTGTTCGCGTGTGTTGGCAAAGACACCAATGATGGTTCGCGGCTTGTCTTCGAACTTTGGTCCCAGGCCCTTGCCGATCACGATCTGTTGGCCTACTGCATCCTGTTGCGGCCAGTAACGCTTGGCCATGGTTTCGTTGATCGTGACGACAGGAGGTGTGACCGAATCATCATGTGCATCGAAATCTCTTCCGCGAAGAATAGGGATCTTGAGAACGCGGAAATACCCAGGCGACGCCGCGATCCATTCGCCGTCACCCGAAATTGCCGGGCTGGCCGATAGAGATGTAAACGGAAGGCCCATTCGGTCTCGGAATGGCGGACTGAAACTGGCGGCAGCAGCTTTTACGCCTGGCATCTCATTCAATTCCCGGCACCCCTCACGAACCATAGCTGCCAAGCTCACGACCGTTCCGGCACTCCCGCCACGCATGGACATGGTCATCATGAGGACGTTGTGGTGATCAAAGCCAGGGTCGACTCGGTTCAGCAGAATGAATGTGCGCCCCAGCAAAGACGCCCCAATCAGCAGAACCAGTGAAAGGGCCACCTCGCTGATTATCGTCAGGGAGTGTAACAACTTACGGCGCGCGCCCGGCCCGTGACGGCCACCCGTTTCGTGCAGGGAGTCAACGAGGTTTTCTTGAAGCACTCGCGACGCTGGGAGAATCCCGAAGACGAGTCCTGTGGTGATCGAGAGCCCCACCGCGAACGCCAGCACGCGCCAGTCGAGTCCGATTGTCGAGTCTGTTCCTGTAAGCCGGGAAATGCCTCCCGGAATTGTCCTCAGCAGTAGACGGAGGCCAACCAGTCCCGCGATGGCACCGAGGAAACAGCCGGAAAAACTCAACAAAAGGCTTTCGACGATTAACTGCCGAATGATCCGCCCGGCGCGTGCCCCGATTGCAATTCGAATTGCGAACTCACGCTGGCGGGCAAGCGCTCGAGCCAGGAGCAGGTTTGCGAGATTTGCGTAGGCGATCAGCAGAACGAAACCAACTGCTCCTTGCAGCGTAAGGAGCGAGGATCGGATGTCTCCGACCATTGCATCATGCAGCCGCCGAAGCTGGAACTTGTAATCAAGGTCGGGCAGTTCAGAGAGCCGGCGGGCGGACTGCGAAACCGCGTCCATTTGTGCGTTCGCCTGATCCAACGTCACTCCCGTTTTAAGACGCGCTGCCACCGCGAACGAATGAAGCTGGTCGGTGGAATTGAGATCGAACTGAAATGGAATCCAGAGTTGAGCTTCGGGCTCGGAGTTGAAACCTTCCCCGGTGATGCCAATGACGGTATACGACTCTTTATCGAGCGAGATCGTCTTGCCAATGATGTGCCGGTCTCCAGCAAATCTGCGCCTCCAGACATGGTAGCTAAGGACGACGACCCTGGGGCCATTAACGAGATTGTCGGCTTGGCTAAAAGTACGGCCGAGCAGGACCGGCGCGCCCAAGAGACGGAAGTAATTCGATGTGACGTGGATGCCATGGACTTGTTCAGGCGCGCCGGATGTGAAGCCCATCTCGGACTGTCCGAAGTCATATGCGGCAATATCCTGCACCGAATCCAAGCGCTCGAGCCAAAATCGAAAATCTGGAATGGACGCCCCCGGCGTCGATCCTGTGGATGAGTACAGAAAGAACTGCACGATGCGGGAGGCATCCGGGTAGCTGAGGGAACGAATTAGGACAGCGTTGACAATGGAAAAAACTGCAGTGTTGGAGCCGATCCCCAGCGCCAGCGTGACCACGGCGCAGAGTGTAAAGACAGGGGTGCGCCCCATCGAGCGGAAGGCATGCCGGAGGTCCTGACCAGCCTGCCACAGCCAGAGGAAGGAGCGCCCATCTCGCTGCGCCATACCCTATGAGACACCTCATATGCGACGAAAGTTCCTTCCACCCCTCAGCAGTTTGACGCTGCTCTCCTTCTGTCTTTACACTGAAGTTAACGGGGTGTGAGTGCGGCTGGTTCCTTGGCTCGAAGGATCCACGGTTACGGCCCGACCGCCGGCCACCCCCTGAAAGGCAAAAGTGAGTCCCACAGAGACGGCAGACGCGAAGAATTCGGCGGACGCGAAGATTGACGCGAAGACGATCGACCCCAAGAAGAACGACTCCAAGACGGCCGACTCCAAGAATAAAGACGGCGTCAAGCGGGAGATTTCCGTCGAAGTCCCCGCCGATGAGGTCACGCGCGAAACCGAAGCCATCATCCTGAAATATCAGAAGGTGGCGCGGCTGCCCGGATTTCGCAAGGGACATGTGCCGGCGTCGATGATTCGTCACCGCTTTGCCGAGGATCTGAAAAGCGACGTCGTGGAGGCGCTGGTGCCGCGCTATTTCCGCAAGGCAGCGGAGAAGCTGGGCATGATTCCGGTATCCCAGCCACGCGTCACCGAACTGCACATTCATGATGGCGAGCCCCTCACCTTCAAGGCCAGCTTCGAGGTGATGCCCGAGATTCGCGTCGAGGGCTACAAGGAACTCCGCGCCGAACATCCTGAGATTACGGTTACCGACGAAGATGTGGAGCAGGCGCTGGCCAGCGTTCGCGAGCAGCACGCCACGTTCACTTCGGTCGAGGGACGTCCGCTGGCCGATGGCGACTTCGCCCAGGCCTCGTTTGACGGGCAGCCCAAGGACACCGCCAAAGACGGAGCCAAGGACGCAGCCAAGCACGGCCAGGGGGGCGACGCCAATCCCGTGCACATGGACGAAGTGCTGATCGAAATCGGCGGCAAGAATACCGTGCCCGAGTTCACCGAAAATCTGCGCGGCGTTTCGGCGGGCGAAGAGCGTTCGTTCGAAGTGGCCTATGCCGTAGACGCTCAAGACAACCGCCTGGCGGGCAGGACCTTCGTCTACAAGGTGAAGGTGCAGGCCATCAAGCGCAAGGACATGCCGGAACTGAACGATGATTTCGCCAAGGAATTAGGTGAGTTCACCACCCTCGACCAGGTGCGGAAACAGATTCGCGAAAACATGATCGCGGAAAAGCGTCACGCCGCCGAGCATGAAGCCAAAGACAAACTTACGGCCGAACTCGTCCGGCGCAACGATTTCGAAGTGCCGGAGTCGCTGGTGGAGCGGCAGATCGATCTGCGCCTGGAACGCGGTCTGCGCGCGCTCGCTGCGCAGGGCATGAAGATGGAAGACATGAAGAAGATGGATTTGCCGCGGCTGCGCGTTGGCCAGCGGGAGCAAGCGTTGCAGGATGTGAAGTCGTCGTTGTTACTGGATCGCGTCGCGGAGCTGGAAAAAATCGAGGTCGACGAGGAAGAGTTGAACCGGGAGATTGCCTCGCTGGCCAAACAGAGCAAACAGACTCCGGAGGCGGTTCGCGCTCGTTTGACACAGGATGGGGGCCTCGATAGAATCCGGAACAGAATCCGCAGCGAGAAGACCCTCAATTTTTTGTATCACCAGTCCGCGTCGTGAGTTACTGAAAGGCCCGGACCACTTTCGACTCCCCCTGGCGACACAGACGTTGTTTAGGGGCGGAGTGTGGCAGGTGAACGTGAAAAACGATTCGAATAAGAACGACGCACACATGATGCTCGTACCCATGGTCATCGAGCAGACCGGGCGGGGCGAACGCGCCTACGATATTTATTCCCGGCTGCTCCGCGACAACATCATTTTCATCGGGACCCCGATTGACGACAACATCGCCAACCTGGTGATCGCGCAGATGTTGTTTCTGGCTCAGGAAGATCCGGAGAAGGATATTCAGCTTTACATCAACTCTCCCGGAGGTTCGATCACGGCGGGCATGGCGATTTACGACACCATGCAATACGTAAAGAACGATGTTATGACGTTGTGTGTGGGACAGGCGGCGTCGATGGCGGCGTTACTTTTGGCATCCGGCGAAGCCAAAAAGAGATTGGCGCTGCCGAATTCGAGGATTCTAATACATCAACCGTCGATGGGAGGATTATCTGGCCAGGCTACCGACATCGATATTCATGCCCGGGAAATCCTGCGTATGCGAGAGATAACTAATCAGTTACTCTCCAAGCACAGCGGGCAAAAGCTCGATAAGGTGGAGAAAGATGTGGAGCGCGACTTCATTATGAACGCACAACAGGCCAAGGAATATGGAATCATCGACGATATCATCTACAAGACCGGAAAAAGCGTATGATCGGCCTTCGCGCGTGAACCAAAAACACCGCCCCGGGCAGAGGTAAGCCGCAGGACGGCAGGCGAGGCGATCGACGCTGGGACTCGATTCTGCCGGCATAAAGGAGTAAGGCCGAGTGAAAAACAAATCCGGCTCCGACGAAATTTTGCGCTGCTCGTTCTGCCACAAATCGCAGGACGCCGTTGCCAAACTGATCTCGTCGCCCAGCGATTATCCGCGCGCCTACATTTGCGACGAGTGCGTCGCGGTCTGCAACTCCATTCTTGAAGACGACCGCAGCGCCACTCCCCAGGCCAGCGTTCCCAACCAGTTGCCCAAGCCTCAGGAAGTGAAAACCTTCCTCGACGAATACGTCATCGGGCAGGAACAGACCAAGAAGAAGCTGGCGGTCGCGGTTTACAACCACTACAAGCGTATCTTCATGAACCGCCAGAAGACCGGCGACGGCATCGAGTTGAGCAAGTCGAACATCATGCTGATCGGTCCGACTGGAACCGGAAAGACGCTGATGGCGCAGACTCTGGCGCGCATGCTCGACGTCCCCTTCGCCATTGTGGATGCGACCACGCTCACCGAAGCCGGATATGTGGGTGAGGACGTGGAGAACATCATCCTCAAGCTGCTGCAATCGGCCGACGGAGACGTGAGCCGGGCGCAGACGGGCATTATCTACATTGACGAAGTCGACAAGATCGGGCGCAAGGACGAAAACCCGTCCATCACCCGCGACGTTTCCGGCGAAGGCGTGCAGCAAGCGCTGCTGAAAATTCTGGAAGGCACCATCGCCAATGTTCCGCCGCAAGGCGGACGCAAACATCCGCACCAGGAATTCACTCCGGTAGACACCACCAACATTCTCTTCATCTGCGGCGGCGCATTTGTTGGCCTGGAGAAAATTATTGCGCGGCGCGTCGGCAAGAAGTCGCTGGGATTCCGCGGCGGCGAGGATGCCGAGAAAGAAGATATGGCAGTCTCGCGCAAGCGGAATTACGAATTGCTTAGCGAAATCCAGCCCGAGGACTTGATCAAGTTCGGTCTGATCCCGGAATTTGTGGGACGCCTGCCCGTGGTTGGCATGCTCGAGGATCTGGACGAATTTGCTCTGATTGAAATTCTCACGCGGCCCAAGAACGCCATCATCAAGCAGTACCAGCGCCTGTTTGAGTTCGAGAATGTGCGCTTGAAGTTCAGCGATGAAGCGCTGCGCGCCGTCGCGCGCCAGGCCATGGCCCGCAAAGTGGGAGCCCGCGGCCTGCGCATGATTCTGGAAGAGCTCATGCTCGACCTGATGTTCAACCTGCCCAGCCAGAAGAAGCTGAAAGAGTTCGAAGTAACGCGCGAAATGGTGGAGAAGCGCAGCGCCTCATTTGCCACCGTCATGGAGAAGGCTGGTTAGCTCGGTCGAGAGAGACGTTGCAAGCTGCGTCTCTGCCAGGAGCGGCAAGAGGTTGCAAGCTGCGTCTCTACAGTAGGGGTTGGGACGCGGCAGGAGTAGAATCCAAGGTAGGGGCTCAGGTGGCGGCTGGCCTGTTTCTGGAACTATTTGCTTGACCTGTTTGCGTAATCTGGTTTAGTTGATCTGGCCTTTCAATTCCCCGGGGGAAATTCTTTGACCACATCCAAGGAAAAATTCGAGAGCAAGAAGCTGCCGATGATGCCGATTCGGGACGTCGTGATCTTTCCGTTCATGATGACGCCGTTCGTGGTGGGCCGCGAGTCGAGCGTCCGGGCGCTGGAAGAGGCGCTGGCGGCAGACAAGAAGATTTTCCTGGCAACGCAGCACGACGCGTCCATGGATGAGCCCAAGGCCAATGAGATTTTTCAGGTGGGAACGATCGTCAATATCGTGCAGAGCCTGAAGCTCCCCGACGGAAACATCAAGGTTTTGGTCGAAGGCATTGAACGCGGCAAGATTCTGCAAGTCACCGACTCGGACGGCTACATGCAGGCGTCGGTGCGGGTGGCGCGCTACACCCCCGAGATGAACCCGGCGATCGAAGCCAGCATGCAGCGCGTGACTTCCCTCTTCGAGCAATATGTGAAGCTGTGTCAGGCCCTGAATTACGAGACCATGATCTCGGCCGTGCGCATGGAAGATCCGGCGAAACTGACCGACGTGATCTCCGCTAACCTGCAGCTCTCCATCGAAGAGAAACAGGAACTGCTCGAAATTTTCGATCCCGCTGAACGGTTAACCCGCATTGCCGACGTGCTCGATATCGAGATCGAGAAACTGAACGTGGACCGCACCATCCAGTCGCGCGTGAAGCGGCAAATGGAAAAGGCGCAAAAAGAGTATTACCTCAACGAGAAGATCAAGGCCATCCAGAAGGAACTGGGCCGCGGCGAAAAGAGTGAGTTCGACGAACTGAAGAAGAAGATCGAAGCCGCCGGCATGCCGAAAGAAGTAAAGGATAAGGCGATCCAGGAATTGAAAAAGCTGGAAGCCATGCCACCCATGTCGGCGGAATCCACGGTTTCGCGCAACTATTTGGACTGGCTGCTGGCCGTGCCGTGGAAAAAGCGGTCGAAAGAAATCCGCAATATTTCACGCGCCGAAAAAATTCTGAACGAAGATCATTATGGGCTGGAGAAGATCAAGGAACGCATCCTTGAATTTCTTGCCGTGCGGCAGCTCGTGAAAAATCCCAAGGGCTCGATTCTGTGCTTCGTCGGCCCTCCCGGAGTCGGCAAAACGTCTCTGGGCATGTCGATTGCCAAGGCCACGGGCCGCAAGTTCGTCCGCATGTCGCTGGGCGGAGTTCGCGACGAGGCCGAAATCCGCGGTCACCGGCGCACCTACATCGGCGCCCTCCCCGGGCAGATTATTCAGATGATGAAGAAGGCGGGAACCAAGAATCCCGTCTTCATGCTGGATGAAGTCGACAAGATGTCGATGGACTTCCGCGGCGACCCGTCGGCCGCGCTGCTCGAAGTGCTCGATCCCGAACAGAATTTCATGTTCGTCGACCACTATCTGGACGTGGAATACGACCTGTCGCAGGTATTTTTCGTGGCTACGGCCAACGTGATGCACACCATTCCTCCCGCGCTGCAGGACCGCATGGAAGTGCTGCGGTTGCACGGCTACACCGAGCAGGAGAAAGTGGAGATCGCCAAGCAGTTCCTGGTGAAGAAGCAGATGCTGGCGGCGGGCTTGTCGGAGAAAAACATCAAGTTCACCGACGAAGCCATCACCGGAATCATCCGCGCCTACACCCGTGAAGCTGGCGTGCGCAACCTGGAGCGCGAAATTGGCAACGTGTGCCGCAAGGTCGCGCGCAAGGTGGTGAAGGAAGGCGAGAACTATAACGTCACAGTCACCGGCGAGAGCGTCAACGATTTCCTCGGCGTTATCAAGTTCCGCGACACTCTGGCACATGAAAAGAGCGAAATCGGCCTGGTCACAGGCCTGGCCTGGACCGAAGTCGGCGGCTCGATCCTGAGCACCGAGGCCACGGTAGTCGAGGGCAAAGGTGGAAGGCCGACGCTGACCGGCAAACTGGGCGACGTGATGCAGGAATCGGCGCAGGCCGCCATCACCTACGTGCGCTCGCGCTGGAAACATCTCGGCTTGTCACGCGATTTTTATCGCACCATCGACATCCACGTGCACGTGCCGGAAGGCGCCATTCCCAAGGACGGGCCATCGGCCGGCATCACGATCGCCACGGCGATCTCCAGCGCCCTGAGCAAGATTCCGGTGCGCCGCGACTTGGCCATGACTGGCGAGATCACGCTGCGCGGCAAGGTGTTGCCCATCGGCGGACTCAAGGAAAAACTTCTGGCAGCACACCGAGCCGGACTGTTCGAAGTGATCCTGCCCAAAGACAACGAAAAAGATGTCGCCGAAGTTCCCGAGAACCTGCGCAACGCCATGAAGCTGCATTTCGTCGACACCATGGATCAGGTGTTGCAGATCGCTCTGGAATCGCCGCTCCCCAAGATCGATGCAGAAGTGGCGCAGGCGATTGCGCCGCTCACTCCGGATAGCGTGGGAAGCCCAGCGGCACATCAGTAGTAGCTCTCGGTTCTCAACTTGTGCAAAGAGCCTGCCCGCGCAGGCTCTTTTCTGCGTAGAGACGTTGCTGGCAACGTCTCTGCCGGCGGCGTCGATGAACCCGCAAGACCTGAGACGCTTCCGGCAGAGCCGTGACCGGCTACGTCTCTACGCTGAAAGATGTTGGTAAGGATGTTAGTAAAAATGACAGCGTTGTGCTTGACTTGACACGTTTCCTCTTGCCTCCTTACAGTAAAAGCACCTTCCAGCCGGTGTACAGCAGTCCTCGTTAGAGAATCGACGGTCGCGCTTTTCGTCCAGCCCAAAGGGGAGTCTGAAGATGTCCGCGTCCAACCAAGGTCAAATCGCTTTTGAGAATGGCTCGGAGTTGCCGGCTGAAGAGGCTCGAACCCGCACAACGGGAATCCTGCCTTCGCAGGAAATCACCAACCTGATCGCCCGCGGAAACATCAGCGCCCGGCCCGCCATCAACCCCGAGCACGTCCAGCCCGCGAGTCTCGACTTGCGGCTCGGAGATATGGCGCATCGCGTGCGTGCAGGTTTTCTGCCCGGACCGAACAGCACGGTCGAAGCCAAGATCAAAGAATTACGGATGACGCGAGTCGACCTGACCGGCTCCGCCGTGTTCGAAAAAGACTGCGTTTACATCGTGCCTTTAATCGAGGAACTGAACCTGCCGGAGAATATCTCCGGCAAAGCGAACCCCAAGAGCACCACCGGACGTCTCGATATTTTCACGCGCTTGATCACAGACTACGGGACAGAATTCGACCACGTGCCGCCGGGCTACAAGGGCAAACTCTACGCCGAGGTCGTCTCGCGCACGTTTACGGTCGCCATTCGAGCAGGCATGAGGCTGAGCCAGTTGCGGTTCGTGCAAGGCAATCCCGTCTCCGGCGACAAAACGATTCGCGATTTGAATCAAGACGTTCCGCTCGTCTACATGGAGGACGAGGACAGCCCAGGTAAGGCAAAAGTTGAGCGCGGCTTGAGAATCACCGTGAATCTGGAAGCTGCTGAACCGGGCGAAATCATTGCCTACCGGGCCAAGCGCTACGCTCCCGCGATCGAACTGGACCGCATTGACTACTATCCGACCGAGGAATTCTGGGAAGTTCGTCATCAGAATCCCAGCAAGAGCCTGATTCTCGAACCCGGGGACTTCTATATTTTGGCGTCGCGCGAGCGAGTGCGCGTTCCTCCGGAGTTCGCGGCAGAAATGGTTCCCTTCGATCCCGCGGATGGCGAGTTTCGAATTCACTATGCAGGATTTTTCGATCCCGGTTTTGGATACGGCTCAAGCGACATCAAAGGGACTCGCGCCGTGCTTGAAGTTCGGGCCCATGAAGTTCCGTTCCTGATCGAGCACGGCCAGTTTGTGGGCCGGCTGAACTATATGCCGCTGCTGAGCCGCCCGGGCAAGATCTACGGCACAAATATCGGATCGTCATATCAGCACCAAGCCCTTACGCTGAGCAAGCAATTTCGCCGCGAACCCGCGCGCTAATCGGGGAACTGGCCTCAGGCCAAGGACAGTATCCTGAGAGTGGGGTTAGGACACCACCGGACCGCGATCCTCGTTTTCAGGCTTGCCAGCTCTCTGCTTTATTTCTCTCCACCCGGCGCTGGAAGTTCATACCGCGATATCACGCGGCTGCCGGCTGCAGTTTCCTGTCGCCGCTTTACGTTGAAGCCGAACCTCCCCAGAATATGCCTCGACACAGCATTGCATTCGTCCACATCCGCCAGAAGGCGGCACATCTGCAGCCGTGTAAATGCCAGATCGATAAACGCTGTGGAAGCCTCGGACGCGAGTCCTCTTCCCCAATAAGGCCGCGCAAACTAGCAGGCAAGATGCGTGGCGTTTGCCTCGCGGGCGGCCCGCCGGCCGCAGCACCCGACATATTTCTGCTCGTGCTTCAGAATCGTCGCCCACGAGCCATACGTCCGCGACGGTTTCCCAAGATGCTGGCTCCGGAATCGAGAGCGTGCCTTCTCCGCCGACCATGCCTGCCCGCTCACATACCGGCGGACTTCCGGGTCAGTGTGCACGCGGATGAATTCTTCCTCATCCCGACCCTCATGTGAGCGAAACAATAACCGGGTTGTCTCGAAGAAGACCACGGTCCCCGTGAACAAAAACTGTATCACCGCTTCCGCTTGCATGTTTGCCGCTCGCCATTGCACACTGGAGCATGAGAGTGATGGCGCAGTTTCTGGCTGCGGCAACCGACGCGGCTCACTTCCCCGAGCCCAGCCTGCCCGAGATCGCGTTCCTGGGCCGTTCGAACGTTGGGAAGTCCAGCGTGATCAACTCTCTCGTAGGCAGCAAGCTGGCGCGCACGAGTTCTACGCCAGGCCGTACCCGCAGCATCAATTTTTTCGGAATCCGCTGGGCCGGAAAACCCCAGCCCGAGCTGATTTTCACCGACCTGCCCGGGTATGGCTACGCAAAACTTTCACGCGAAATTTCCGCGGAGTGGCCGAAATTCATTGAGCCTTATCTCAACGACCGCCCCACGCTGGCGCTGTGTCTCGCGCTAGTCGATGCCAACGTGCCTCCGCAACCGCCCGACCGCCAGTTGATCGACTTCCTCACTACCTCGGGACGCGACTTTCTCCTGGTCGCCACCAAAAGCGACCGGCTTTCGAACAATCAACTCCACAGCGCGCTGAAGACTCTAGCCAAGGAATATCCCACGGCCCACATCGTGCCTTACTCGGCCAAGACGGGAGCCGGCCGCGAAGAGTTGTGGAAGCGAATCAAGCAAGCGTCAGAGCAACCTGGAAGCGCCGAGTCATTACCCTCCGATTCGTAGATCTTCATTCCGATCCGCGGAGCCCGCCTAAATCTTCCTCGAAAATATCCGATAAGCAATAAACAGAGTTCCGAATGGCTCGGCCGTCCCAGCTTGATGCACAAGGCTGCGTCTGCGGAACGGAGCGAAGCAGTTTGTCTGCCGTGAATGTTATGGCGCAAGAAACCGACGACGGTTTGGCGTATTTGCAGGCGCTGACGCAACCGCAGTCCCCGCGCTGGCTGAATTCTTCGAAAGCCGCCAGTTACTCATGCGGGATGAATGCTTGCGCATCCTGCGGAAAAGCCAGGGCGACGGGAGGCTGCCGGAACAAGGGCAAAGACCTCTCTAGGCTCTCGACCTCCGGCCTGCTCAACGCCCCTTCCGTCCAGCCCGGGCCATCTGGGCGGAGTAACGATCGCAACTCCACCACCCCACAGAACTCCCTTCGTTGGCTATGATGGAAGGATATGGCTCTTTATCTCATCACGGGCATTGGCGGCTTTATTGGATCGTCGCTCGCGCGGGCGTTGCTGGCAAAGAACGAGCAGGTTCGGGGCGTGGACAATTTTGCCACTGGAAAACGGGAAAACCTGCAGGAGATTCTGTCTCGAATCGACTTCCGTGAAGCCGATATTCTTGATCTCGACGCGATGCACAAAGCTTCCGCGGGCGTCGACTTTGTTCTGCACCAGGCCGCGATTCCCTCGGTCCCAAAGTCGGTGCTCGATCCCGTGGGCAGCAATCAAGCCAATGTAGACGGCACCGTGAACGTGCTGGTGGCGGCGCGCGATGCCAAAGTGAAGCGCGTGGTCTACGCCGCCTCGTCCTCGGCCTACGGCGATACGCCAACCTTGCCCAAGCATGAAGCGATGACGCCCGATCCCATCTCTCCCTACGCGGTTGCCAAGCTGGCCAGCGAACGTTACATGATTTCGTTCTTCCGCTGCTACCGCCTGGAGACAGTATCGCTACGTTACTTCAATATATTCGGACCTCATCAGGACCCGTCGTCGCAGTATTCGGGCGTGCTCGCCAAATTCATCACCCAAATGCTCCGCGGAGAGCAGCCCTCCATCTACGGCGACGGCGAACAAAGCCGCGACTTCACCTACATCGACAACGCAGTCGAAGCGAATCTGCTGGCGTGCCACGCTCCGCCCTCTCAAGCAGCTGGGAAAGTATTTAATGTGGCCACGGGACGCCGCGTCACCCTGAACGAAACCTTCCAACTCCTGCGCGGCTTGACTTCCTACAAAGGACAGCCCAACTACGGTCCCGAGCGCGGCGGCGACATCAAGCATTCCCTGGCCGATATCTCGCAAGCAGAAAAATACCTCGGCTACAAACCAAAAGTAGATTTCGAAGAGGGCCTACGCCGCACGGTGGAGTGGTATCGAAAGAGCTAACCTTGAACTCGAACCCCGGAAGCCGTCTCGATCCGTGCAGAGATAGCCGCCTCGGCTGTCAAAGCCTGGGCGAAGCCCGGCGCCCACGACTGAAGGCAGCCCGAAGCCTGAAGTCCGCCGCCCTCCCTCGTTACGTTAGTTATCTACGGCTGAGTACCATCTGAGGCTAGATTCAATCCATGACTCTTTCCTCGATGGTGGTTTCTCGCGATTGGCAGGAAGTCAGCGTTCTGGAGTGCATCCTCGGCGGCCTGCACATGGATGTCGCCGTAGAACAAGAACCCCAGCGGGCCATGAGCCGGCTCACCCGTTCCAAAGTCGACGCCCTCATCGTGGACTGCGATCTCAACGGCAGCGCCCAGTTTCTCCACGAGTTGCAACAAAGTGAACGTCAGCTGAACACCGTGCCGCTTGTCATTATGGGAGCGCCATCGTCCCAAACCGTCGAAGTGACGGGCGCGTTGTTCGCTTTCAAGAAACCGATTTCTGTGGAACAAGCCGTGCGCACGCTATCCGCGGCGCGCAACATGATTCTCGACGGACGACTGCGCTATCACCGCGCGGGCCTTGAAGTGCCGGTATCGTTGAACTGCAACCGCAATTCCCCCATCGAAGCGCATCTCATCAACGTCAGCCAGGGTGGCCTACAGGTTCACTCCGACTCCCCGGTGGAAATGAAGAAGCCGTTCCAGCTTTCATTCGAACTGCCCGGAGCGAAAAACACGTTGAAAGCCCACGCCGAAGTTGCGTGGCAGGATTCGCGTGGGAACGTGGGCATCCGCTTTGTGAAAGTAGCGCCTCGTCAGCAGCGGACTCTGCAACTCTGGTTGGCGCAGCAATATTTCCAGAATTAGTCTGATCCGAATCGCGAAGCGCTTTGCTTCGCGAACTTTCCTCTCAACGGAAACGCGCACAGTCTCGGGCTTCTTTATCGCCGGGGACATCTGATTCTGCCAACCGCGCCAGGCGCGCCCCCAGACTGGAACCCCCGAGAAGCCGGAAAAATACCCAGTAAAACGCACTCACAAAAATGGCGGTCGCGAATCCCGCCTCCAGGTCGAGCGGCCATCGCGGAAGATCCTGAGTCACCGCAAGGAAAACCAGCGAAAACAGAAGCAGTGCCGCAAACACGATCAGCGAATTCAGCGTCCACGCCATTTGTCTTCCAGAGATCGGGCGGGAAAGCCAATCCAGTTCGGGCCGAGTACGCACAAACGCGCCCAGATCGGCCCTTGTATCAATCATCTCGCCGAGATTCGCCTCGCCGAGGTTCATCTCATCGATAGTCGTGTCCATCTTCTCCAACGGCGGCGGCTGCCCGCCAGCGCGTTCGGGTTGGAGTTGAATCACTTTGCGGAGGCCGGGCGACAACAACAATCCATCACTGTCGTTCTCAAAGCGGGCGTCAGCCTGGGCGCCAAAGATGGAATTGCTTCGCGACGGAACGGAATCCAGCAGGTCTCCAAGGATCCATTCGTTAATCTGCCGAACCGCCTCGGAGGAAAGATCGAGAAAGCGAACTCCGCATTGTCCGGAGGCCTCTGCCCAAACCACTTCGCCCATAGAATCTATCTTGATCCGCGGATGCCGAAGTTCAAAACGCACACGCACGCGCTGGTACAACCGCAAAGCTCCAACCGCCTGAATGGCAATGCCCTCGTGGTTTAGATTGCGAACAATGCCGCCATTGGCCTCGTCGAGAGTTACGTACGTCAGGGTGTGCAGGTTCTGCCGATGCTGGGCACGGGCTCGACGCGTGGAAGTGGATGCTGCATGCATGCTCGCCGCCGGAGAATCGCAGGTCGGACGAAGACGATCTCGTGAAATTTTATCTGCCTGGGGCAGCGAGGCTGGAGTAACTGGAATGGTTCGTGGGCGAAGAACAAGTGCTTTCCGGATCGTCCAACAACTGCCACCATATCTCCCCCACCGAACTGGAGTACACAGGGAGCTGAGTTCAGATCACGGCCGGGTCATAGTCGCAACCTTCGAGCCCACCAAAGCTTCTTTCATGGTGCGTCCAGAAGCCTGCCACAGTTTCACGATCTCAAAAACGATCGCGGTCGCGTAGGTCACGGCGAACCACAGACATACTTCTTCAATGGGAAGATCGTTCCACGCGCCTATAAACAATCCGATCATCTGTCGATGCTGAAAATTCCACCAGCCATAAGGCAGAGCAAGCGTGACTTCCCACATCAGACTGATCAACAGCATGAAGAATGCGGTAAGACTGAACGCTCTCCAATTGATAAAGTACCGGGCAACGGGAAAGAAACTCACTGAAGGAACCAGCGCTCCCGCCACGAGAAAAGTGAAATACCCTGGGAATCCGTCGTGCGCGCCAATGGAAGCCCAATGCTCCTTGTAGATCCATGCCGCGCCGATCAAAGCCGCTCCAACGATCAACGACGCCGGGTGAAAGCGAAGCAAACGAATTAACTTGCGAGCTTCGCCGGGATAATCAGTAACACTGTAGGCAGCCAGCCAATACTCTCCCAGCCACACGTAGAGCAGCAGCACCGCGATGAATCCAGTCATGTAGAAAACGTACTCTTCAATGGGCACGGGCCTGCCCAGCGCCCAGCCGTGAATCCCCAAAGTCGCCCGTGGATTAGGAAAGCAGAAAAAGAATTGCGCAAAGAGAAAGTCGAGCAACCACCCCAGTGGAACAAGAATCACGATGGTCCGCCAGAAAGCGCGTTGCGGAATCTCGAGGCCCTCACTCGGCAAAAACCAAAGCAAGATTACCAGGATCGGCACAACAAACAGCAGCAGGCTCCAGGTATAACCGTAGGGCGAAGGATTTGAGCTCGTCGCAACGAGCGTCGCCGGCGCGCGAACGCTGCGCAGAGTAATCGCCGCGGGAACCGCAACCATCATCAGCATTCCCAGCACGATTACCGCGGAGAGCGCGGGACTCGGGGGTTTCTGGTTGGGGTCCGTCATAACTCTGCAACGCTTGCCTCGGACTCGGATCCGGAACGTGAAGTCGATCAGCCCGGTTCGGAGGATTCTACTCCAGCTTCCGCGGCGCGAATGCAGAGTTCGCCCTTTGTTCGAGTCTGAGTACGGGCGGAGAACCGGATTACCTAAGGACATGGCCGAAGGGTCATGGCCTAGTAATTGCCTTGTCGATGAAAGATCGCTAACGTTAGAGAGTGCAGTGGTGTGTTTCGGAATGGCGACGACCCCCACAAAACCCGGTCTTGACACGTCCGCGGACTTTCTAGGGAATAATGCGCCCGCATGGCCGAGGGTAAAGAACCCAGCTGCACATCCGGCTCTGGACCGCAACGACTTCCGCGATAACTTCGACCAGCGGCCCTCCGGCCGCGATGCGTTGCAGGCGTTGCTCGCGTTTTCGGCGTTGCACGAGCACGTACGCCGGCGGCGCGCGTTAGCTGCGCGACACGGCGGTTTCGAGGCGATGGCGCTGGCGGAGTTTGAATCTGGCGAGCAGTTCGTTCTCGATGAAGTTCTCCAACTGGTGGCGGAACGTGCCATCGCCATCACCGGCGCGGACGGCCTAGCGATCGCGCTCGCGGAAAATAATGACATCGTGTTGCGCGCCTCGGCGGGCACAATCAAGCCCGACGTGGGCGCGCGCATCGACCGCGACTCTGCATTTTCCGGCGCCTGCTTCCGCACCGCGCAGATCGTGCGCGCCGACGATACTGAAACCGACGATCGCGTAAATCTGCAGGCCTGCCGCCTCCTGGGCGCGCGCTCGATGGTGGCGGTACCGCTTTGCGGACGCCGGCGCGTGATCGGTCTCCTCGAAGCGTTCTCAGCTGAACCCTTTGGCTTCAATGACAGCGATGTGCGCAGCCTGGAGTTGTTGGCGGAAATCATCCTGGGAGCGCTCAAGCCCGAAGACGAAGACCGCTTCGCAGAAGCCGCGCAAGTAGCAGCGACCAAGCTGGAGGTAGCGCCGAACGTCGGCGTTCTGGAACCGGGTGTTGCGCACGCGATTGTTCTTGAAGCGCAGCCGGCGGTGCTTCCCGAAAAACATCCCGCGCAGCAGTCGGCGCCAGCCGCGCACGAAATCGAGCGGGCAGCAGCGGAGCAGAAGCTGGTTGTCGCCGACCTCCGCCCAAAACCTCCGTCACCCGAGAAAGCATCCACCTCCGAATCCGCGGCCGGCGTAATCAGCGAGCCGAAGCCCACCGCGTCAAAGCCCGTCGAACCAAGAATACCTGAACCAAGGCTTGTCGAACCAAAGCCTGCCGAGGCGCCAATGGCTGCAGCAATCGTCGCTGCGCCAGCGCTTGCCGAGCGGAAACTCGCCAAGCCGACGCTCGCTGAACAGAAGCTTGTTGAGCCGCAAACCGAAGTCGAAAACATGGCGGCCGCCGGCAACCGTCACGGAGTATTGCTCGCGCTTGTGCTGGTGGTGATTGTCGCTGTCGTCGCAGGCGGAATTTGGTTGAAGTTGAACAACGAACAGCTGGGCAGCTCCATGGTGCAATCGCACAAGCCGGAGTTGAAGCCGCTCGGCTCGCAGCCGACGAGCGCTGGGTCGAGTCCAGCAAGCACAGCGTCCTCTTCGGCAAATCCAGACGCCAGCGCAGCCCAACCTACCGCCGATTCCCTTTCCACGGCCGAGCCCGCGATGACCCCGGCCACAACACAGGAACTCTCGAAGTTTCCGCGCGTCACCGGCATCCGCCACTGGTCGTCGGCTGACGCCGCCACCACCGTGGTTATCGACCTCGAAGATCAGGTGCAATACGAGTATCACCACATCAGCGGTCCCGACCGCACCTACTTTGACTTGCGCGATACTGCGCTCGCGCCCGGGTGGGCTGGCAAGACATTAGAAGTTGGGGACGCGCTGCTGAATCGCATTCGCATAGCGCAGCCGGTGACGGGCATGACCCGCATCGTGCTGGAGACCAAAGGCGACGCGAAAGTCTCCGTGAGCCTGGAACCGAATCCGTATCGGCTGGTGTTGCAGGTGAACAAAGTCGGAGCCGCTCCGAATACTTCGGTCGACCTGTTTCCGAACGCAGGACCGGAGAAGAGCATGATGGCGATCGTCGTGCCTCCGCCAACAAAAGAAGATTTGCAGCTGCGCGCGCACGTGCCCAAGCTGCGCATCGCGGTTGATGCCGGCCACGGCGGATGGGACCTGGGCACCGTCGGACGCCGCGGCCTGCTGGAAAAAGATCTGGTGCTCGAAGTGGCGCAGCGGCTGGGCAAGCTGCTGGAGAGCCGTCTGGGCGCGGACATTATCTACACGCGCCAGGATGACAACTACATTCCGCTCGACGAGCGCGCCGGAATCGCCAATCAGGCGCAGGCGGATTTATTTGTCTCCGTCCACGCCAACTACAGCGATCTGCCTTCGGCGCGCGGCGTGGAAACGTATTACACGAATTTCTTCTCCGCACCGAACGCGAAAGATGTGGATACGCGGGCCAGCGCCAACGGCAAACCCGCCGCCGCAGTCATGCTCACACCGGCGGAGCTCCACGAAAAAATCGAGCAATCGCGCCGCCTTGCCGACAGCGTGCAGCGCTCACTCTACGGAACCCTGGCGGCCAGGAATCCCGGATTGCGCGACCGCGGCGTGAAGGAAGCCAGCTTCGTCGTGCTCACCGAGACGTCCATGCCGGGAATTCTCGCGGAAGTTTCCTTCGTCAGCAGTCCCACCGACGAACAAAAACTCCGCAGCGACGGCTACCGCGAACAAATCGCCGAAGCCCTGTACAAGGGCATCGCGCGGTACGCAGCCAGCTCGCATGGCGTGAAGATGGCCGCGAAGTAGAACCCGTGGCCAGGGATCAGTGGTCAGAGGGCGTCCGCCCCTCCATTTAGTTCCCAGCCGGGACGCCTCCGTATTTTTGCAGCCAGTTTAATTCTTCGCGGACTTTTATTTTGCCGTGCCAGGGATTCTTGCCGAGGCCGTGGCCTTCGCCGGGGAAGATCAGCAACGCGTTCGGAATGCCCAGCGAGTACAAGGCGTGCTCGAGCAAATAATCTTCGAGCACGGCGACGCGGATGTCGTCGGCGCCAGCGACCAGGTGCGTGGGCGTGCGGACTTTATCGATCTGGAAAATCGCGGCTTCGTCGTGATAACGCTGCTGGGCTTCCCAAGGACGTCCGCCGAGGAAATAGGCGTCGTCCATGGTGGTGTCGTCGTTGCCCCAGTTGCCGATGTGCTCGACCGCGCCCGCACCGGTGACCGCGGCTTTGAAGCGCGTGGTCTGGGTGATGAGCCAGTTCGTCATGTAGCCGCCATAACTGTAGCCGCCGATGGTGAGATGGTCGGGATCGGCGATGCCGTCTTTCACCAGCGCGTCGACGCCCTCGAGAATGTCTTTGCCGGGACGCGAAACGATGACGGGGACAATCTGCAGCAGAAACTTGTCGCCGTATCCGGTGGAACCGCGGTAGTTGGGGCGGAACACGAGCCATCCGTTGGTGGCGGCGAGCGCGGCCCACTCGTACCAGTCGGCGGCGAAGGCATTGCCGTCGGCGTCGGCGGGTCCGCCGTGAATCAACGTTAACATGGGGAGATGCTTGGCCTCGAACTTGCCGGGAGGATAGATAAGCATGCCTTCGACGGTGGTGCCGTCGTCCGCCTTCCACTGATACGGCTTGCCTTGGGGAAGATCGCGCTCGGTGAACAGCTTGTTGAATGCTGTGATGGGCTTGGCCTGATCGAGCGTGGTTGTGCTATCGGCAAGATAGACTTCCGCGGGCTTGCCCAGCGAGGTGTAGACGAAGGCCACGCGGGAGGAGTGCGGTGACGCGGAAATTTCCTCGTAAGAGCCGGGCCATGCGCTCACGCGATGCAGCGACTCCGAAGGCTTGGCGACAGAATAGATTTGGACTTCGGTTCCGGCACGCGCGGCGGTGAGCACGTTCTCGCCCGCAACAGCATAGTGTTCTACTGGACCGATGAAATCCTTACTCCACTGCTGGACTGCGCCGCCATCACTTGCGCTATCCACCCAATAGAGATGCGGCTGGAGATCGCGGTAGGGTCCGGTCACGTCTCCGACTTCCACGCTGAAAAATATGTGACGGCTGTCATTGGCCCAATGCAATCTGCCTTCGACCGCATGGTTGTGAGTGAGAGCTCGTGGAGCAGTGGAAGGTGAAGCACTTGCCAGATCGATTACGTAGATCTCGACATCTTCGGGCCTCTCCTGACGCTGGTTGATGGCGTTGCTCGCAAAGGCCAGTTTGCTGCCGTCGGGAGAAGTCACGAGATCGTCGACGCGCAGTGGCGTAGTCGCGACGGCGCGCGCCCCCGGCGTGCCGGTTGAGTCTTTATCGGCGTCCGACTCCGCTTTCGCCGGGGAGGCGTTGTGGCGCTCGATTGCGGCTGCCAGGTCGAGAGCGTAGATGGTGTCACCGCGCTCGGCGGTGCGGTATTGCACCACGTCTTTCCATTGCTTCTTGTATTCGTCTTTTTGGGTCTTCGACCAGGGATTGCGCGTAGCGAAATAAATTGTGCGCGAGTCGGTGGACCAGGAGAAATCGTGGACGTCTTCGTCACCCGTGGTGATGGGGAAAGCCTCGCCACCGCTGGGAGAAATCAGGTAGATCTGGCTGGTGTCTCCGCCTTTGTCTTTGGCGCGGTCCTTGGGCTTCGCGTTCTTTGCGTCGCCGTCGGAATCGGAGTCTGAGCTGTCGGATTTCTCGGCGGACGCCTTACGCTCGGAGAGGAAGGCGATCCAGCGGCTGTCGGGCGACCATTTGGGTTCGGTATCATGGCCGGACTGGGTTAACTGGATAAGCGAACCGGTCTTTCTCTCGGCGGTCTTGTCGGCAGCAATCTTTGCTGTGCCACCCCCACCGTCGTCATGGTAGAGCCAGAGATCGTTGCGGAAAATTTGCTGGTCCCAGTCAGCGCGCTCGGTGCCGAACACCACCCAGTTGCCATCGGGTGAGAGCGCGATCGTGGGAAAGCTGACGGAATTGAAAAATTCGTCGAGGGTTAGTTTCGGCTTAGTTTGGGCCACGACAATCGGGGCGAAGATACATAGGGCGCAACTCACTACCAGTACGGCCACTCCCACAACTTTTTGGATTCGCATAAGGGTTCCCGGTGGGAATTAGGTTTATACAACGGCGCGTTCTGTGGAGGCAAATTGCCGCAGGTGCAAAATGCAACCACAGGGGCTGAAGCCCGCGCTAATCTTGAAGCTTCACGCGGCGCTGAAGCGCCACCCTTCCACGGTATTACCCGCGTTCGTGAATTTTTCCGCAACCTCCGGAAGCCGTGCCCTTCCTGAAATCATTTATGAGGCGACATTCAGGCTCAATACATAACCTTGGCTCACGGTGCGGGCTCGGCGTTTTTGAGCGCATCATCCAGCGTTTGGCCGGAACGGGGAGCGGACAGCACGACGCGCCAGCCGTCGTCATAGTTACGAAATCCGGCGGTGGAGTGGTAACGCTGGTCGCTGGAATAGAGAGCGGCACCCACTTCGTTTGCAGGCTGCCATCTCCAGACGAAATCGACGTCGGCCACATTGCCCTGTTTGCTGACGCCCGTGACGGCGACCAGTTCCCTTCTGGCAGCCGGAAGACTGAACGATGGCTTGCCTTCGTCGGAGGGTGCAAGCAAGGGCCGGACGGTCTCTACACCCGAGGGAGTCAACACAACGTCCCAGCAAGGCGGAGGCGCGAGCGTCGGCGGGCAAGGCGCGGTGGTGGCGGAGATCCAGCCGTGATGCTGCAGCACCAGCGATTCGGGCGAGAGATAGTCCTTGTTGGAGACGACGCCGGTGCGCACAAAGAGCGATTGCGGAGTCTTGAACGCGTCGGAGCCTTCGATGAGATCAGCGGCCAGGCGGCGCGAGAGCAAGTCGCGCGGAGAACAGGAAGTTAGCGAACCGGCCACGACGAGGCACAGCGCGAAGATGGATAGTTTCCGCATGAATCAGACAAGCACGTTCAGCTTTCAGCAATTCGCAGGCGGCGTTTAGCCGCACCGAACTGTGATGGCTGATTGCTTTCTAGCGATCTGTGATTGTAACGAAATGCGACCTCTTCTGCGGCAGGAAAGGGCGCGCGGTGATCTGACCGTCGAAGCGAGCAGACCAGCGTCCCGGAATTTCCGTGGCACACTTGGGACAACGTCCCTCCGCGGTGAGGCGGTAACCTTCGATCAGATAACCGTGGCGCTTGATCAGAGTTTCGCAGCACTGCGGGCAGCGCGTGTCTTCCCAATCGCCAACCGTGCCCGGAAGATTGCCGGCGTAGAGGTAGCGCAGGCCGGAGTGCTGGCCGATTTCGACGGCGCGCAGCAAGTCTTCGGCATTCGTATCGCGCGCGACATCGTTTTGCATCTTGTAGTCGCCGTGAAATGCGGTGACGTGCCAGGGAATGTCGGGCGAAACGCTGGCGATGAAATCGGTGAGGCGGCGCAGTTCATCCGCGGAATCGTTGAAGCCAGGAATGAGCAGCGTGACGATCTCGAGCCACAATCCCATCCGGTGAATGCGGCGGATGCTGTCGAGAATCGGGGCGATGCGGCCGCCCAGTTCGTGGTAGTGGCGGTCGTCGAAGGACTTGAGGTCGACTTTGTAGAGATCGAGCCAGGGGCGGACGTAGTCGAGAACCTGCGGCGTGCCGTTGCCGTTGGAAACGAAAGCGGTGAGGAGACCGGCGGCTTTCGCCTCTTTGAAAACGGCGACTGCCCATTCGCTGGTGATCAGGGGCTCGTTGTAGGTGCTGACCAGGGCCTTCGCGCCTTGTGCGATGGCGTCGCGAGACAGAGACTCGGGCGAAGTTTCGAGCGGAGGAGAGATCGCATTCGGGTCGCACAAGGCCTGCGACGTTACCCAGTTCTGACAATAGGCGCAGTGCAGATCACAGCCCAGCATGCCGAAGCTGTAGGCCAGAGCGCCGGGATGAGCGTGGAAGAAAGGCTTCTTCTCGATGGGGTCGCACTGCGTTCCGGCGACGTATCCCCAGGGGACGTAGAGCGTTCCGCCCTGATTGTAGCGAACCTTGCAGACGCCGGGCTGACCCTCGGGAATGGGGCAACAGTGGCCGCAGGAAAAACAGCGGACGCGATTCTTGTCGAGCCGCTCGTACAGATGGGGATCGGCTTCGCGGACTCGCTGATCGAGAATTGTGCGGAGGGTGAACACGGATTCCTCGCAACCCATTCTACCGCTGATGAGTGCAATGGGGATGTCACGCGAGTCGCCGATGAACACTGCGTTTATGCCAGGGCTCGTTCACCTCGCTGCGACCGGGTATCGCGGTTTGCGGTCGCCAACCCAGTGGCCCAGCCTATGCAGATAGCAATAGCAGCCGAAAGAAGCAGAACAAAACCAGAGAAGTCGATCCAACTTATATAGACTCCGACCAGTGAGTACGCGAAGAGAATCCACCCCGTGCCTCCAATGGCCTTAGGCATTGTTAGAGCCAGCGTTCCCAAGTGCCCATACCCGAGACTCCCACTAGTTGGTTCAGTTCGCAGCGCTGGGTCTTCCTTGACGGCTCATGGCAGTTTCTCTTCGCTCGGCAGGGCGAAACGTCAACCTTGTTGTAGTTGCAATTGTAGTTTTCTGCTGGCGCACGCGGCGAACTAACTCTCGACGGGCAAACCGGAAGTCAACTATCGCTAACGGGCCATTTACATTGCATTGACGCCGTGACCGTGCGGAGGTCCTTCGTTTTCGCTCAGGATGAGAGGCTGAAACTTATGCCGTGAATTTTCTCGAGATCGAACTTAGCGGCCGGGGGAGGGTTTGGCGGAGATTTGGTGTTGCTGGAGCCAGGTGTTGGCGTCTTGTTCGATCTGCTCGGATTGGGCGCGGGTCATGTGGTCGCCGATAAGCTTGGCGAGTTCCCTGCTGCCTTTGTCTCCGCCGGCGCGAGCCAGCACTGTCCAGAAATATGCGTCGTGCAGACTGGCTGGCACACCGCGACCGGCCCAGTAGAGCGACCCTAGCTTGGATTGGGCGGCGACGTTGCCTTGTTCGGCGGCTTTGGTGAACCAGCGAGCAGCTTCTTGCTCGTCCAGTTTGACGCCGTCGCCCTGAGCGTAGCGAAGGCCCAGAGCATTTTGCGCCAACGGGTCGCCTTGTTCAGCGAGTTGCCGAAGTTGCGCCAGCGTGGAGGTGTCGACCGACCGGGAAGACTTGTTTGCGGCGCTCCATGCCTGTGCTGAGGCAGGACCTGAGGCGAGCACCGTCTGGATTTGCCCCGGCTGATGGGCCTGCATTTTCGCGCGGACCCAGGGCGCGACTGATGATTGGATCCACGGGGCCAAGATGAAGCCAAGCGCGCCGGCGAGTACTCCGGCGATCAAGCCGGCGGCGCAGAGCAGGATCATCAGGTGGTATTGGGGAAGATGGATTCCGGCGGGGCGTTCCGTGTCCAGTTTCAGGTTCTCGGCGCTGTTCTCGTCTTTTGCATTACCTTTCGTGACCTCGGAAATGAACAGGACGCTGCCCAGCGTGGGAATCACCGCTGCGGGAGCAGGCGCCTGAACCTCAAGATCTTCGGCACGCGCCGCGCGGTTGACGACGAGCAGCACTGCGTCCGCCAGGCGTTGCAGCACCCCGACGTCACTCTCAGAAAAAGCGTTTGGTTGGGGAGAGAATGCTTCGATCAGTCCGATCACTCTGTCGCCGACCCGCACCGGCGCTGCCAGGATGGAGCGAATTCCGAGAGCGCGGCAACTGGCGTGGTCCACGCGTGCGTCGGACTCGGCATCGTCGCAACGCAGCGGCTTTCCGGCACGAACACATTCTCCGGAAAAACCGGAACCGATTTGCAGCTCGGCGCCGACCGGAGGAGCGTCGTCGCCGGAAGTGGCACGGCAAACCATTATGGCGCGATTCTCGGCGCCAAGCGCAATCGCCGCGCCGGAAGCGCGAACCAGCGTCCGGGCGCGGGAGACAATCAATTGCAGCGCGGCAACCAGATCAGCACCGAGCGATTCAACTTCGCGCTGTACGGCGGCGAGGGCAGCGAGCGTATCACTGTAGTTCGGGCGCGGGGCGGCTTCTTCGAGAGGCACGAGCTGGGCGCGGTCTGAAGTGGCCTGGGAGTCGGCGACGGCCGTCATCGCATTCAGGAAAAGCCAACTGCGCAGGCGGAACAGGCTGGGCCCGGGAAGTTCCGCGAACCGGAGCCCGCAGCGCCCCGAACTGGACCAGATAACTTCGCCACTTGTGTAGACCGGGCCGGAGGATTCGGAAAGGTCCAGGTGCAGATCAAAACGGCGTCCCGGTTCCTGAACGGAGTTGACTTCGATTGCGATTCCGTCTTCGCTGATGTCAGAGATGGCATTCAGATCGAGCGCAATGCTTTTGGATTCTCCGATGAAACTAGCATACGCAGGAGTGCGGACCTTGTGCCGGAAACGCCGGCGACGATTGACTGGAACGGCTTGCGGAGGAGTGTTGGTAGCAGCCATCTAGGGTCGAAAGGGCGCCAAAATACCGCTGGTACATATTACCCCGAGACTGTGGAAAAGTAGCAGAAAGAAAACTACGCTGGCCCAACTTAGGCTGAGTCGCGCTGCAAGCCGCTCAGGCTGCGAGCCAGTTTAGGTCAACTTCTTGGGCCACGGATCTACGCGGGTTCACAGCGACAGACCTAAGCACAGAAACAAGAGGGGTATCCGTGAAGAGCCGTGGGATCCGGGTCTGAGGTTCTTCAGCTAACGCGGCGCAGGATTTGGGCGTGGTGCAGGCTGGAGATGCGGGAAATGGCCGCAACCATCAGACTGGAAAGCAGTTGCATGGTGGCCACGTCGCGATGGTCAAAGGCGCTGGGGGACGAGGAAAGCACCTCAAACACGCCCAGCGTACGGCGATAGTGGCGCAGCGGGGAAACCAGGATGCTGCGGACGCCGAGACGGCGGCAACTGGCTAAATCGACGCGGGGATTGCGTTCGGCGTCGTTGCAGAGCATGACTTCGCCGGTACGAACGGCTTCGGCGGAGATTCCGGCGTCGGTTTGGAGGCGAACTCCGAGGTCGGGGGCGGTGCGGCCGGTGCGGGCGCGGCAGACGATTTCGTCGCCGGCGCGGAGGGCGATGGCAGCTCCAGTCGCGCCTGTAAGGTGTTGGGCCCGCTCGGTTATTGCGCTGATGGCGGGTTCCAGTTCCAGCTCGGAGGGACGGATTTCCATCTCTTCGACGAGCTCTCCGTTGATCGACACGGCACGAAATCCGGCGGCCGGATGCGCCACGTTCGACAGGCGGAGCTGGCTGCGGTGGGCAAGAGCCGGGACTCGGGAACGGTCGGCAAAATCGTCGGCCGTGTTCACGGCCTGGGGATCGGGAACGGTACGCAGGAGGTCGCGGACGAGACTATCCAGCTCGGAATCGGTGATCAGATGAGCGGTTTGCTGAGCGAGCAGCGATCCCCCAAGGACTCGGGACAGGCTTACCAGGGACTGGCTGCCACAAGCCAGGCAGTGTGGGCGATGGTTGGCGCTAATCAGCTCGCACTGGACACAAAAAGTGGCCGATTGCAGGGGGACAAAATTGACATCTTTGAAAGTCGTGCCATAAACCGTCTTGCCAAACATGATTGCCTGACTCCTTGCTTGCTCATTGCGGCTTGATCATCGCAGCTGTTCATCGGAGGTTGTTTATTTGAGTTGCTTGTTGGAGATGCAACGGTAAACACGTGTCGCGTAAGGAAAAAGTGACGGGAGTGGTTCCGGCTGTGGAAATCGTTGCGGGAGCGACAAATTTTGTCGCTTGGTATTTTTCAGTCGCTCCTTCGCGTCCTTGTTCGTTTTAACGGGTTGTCAGGCGCTCGAATTGCGGGATTTGCGCTCATTGGTCTGGCGGCGTCTCTGCAATAGCGAAGAAACCGTCGAGCTTCGCTCGACCGGACCCTTCGGCCTCGCTCGGGGCAGGCTCTCTCGAGGGCGGCTGTCCCCACATGAACATCTTCGAAACGGGTCCGACGCTGAAGCGTTTTGGCGTAAAGAGTCTTGGCGTATTGATTTTGGGGCTGCGGTGGGCTAAGCTTAAGGAACATTTCGAGGCAGCGACGCTCGGAACGACATTGGAGAAAAATCATGCAATGGACTGCACCCACTTTTGAAGAAGTTTGCTTGAACTGCGAAATCAACTCCTACGCCAGCGCGAAGCTCTAAGCCGAATTCCGCCTGGACCGGTCGCTGAGGAGTTCTGACGTTAGAGAGTTCCTCGTCGAACTTTCTCGTCGCACTATAATTTCTGCGATGCGTTCCGCTGCGTGTCCGTCCCAGAGCGGGATGCGACATGGCTGGCGTTCGCGCTTGGTTTCGTACTTTCTTGTTCCGCCTTCCAATCTCTGGCTGAGAATTTCCGCCGCGACATTTCGTAGCTTCTGAAGATCCCGTCCGACTAACTGATTTGTTCCCATCGTGATGGTCACTGGGCGCTCGGTGTTTTCGCGCACTGTGAGGCAGGGCACGTCCAGAAAAGTGGTCTCTTCCTGAATGCCTCCCGAATCGGTGATCACGAGCACTGCGCCGCTCTGCAGGGCGAGGAAATCGAGATAGGGCTGGGGATCGAGCAACTGCAAGCGCGGGCCTGCGCCAGCCTCGGTGTTGAGGCTAGTAAGACGTTCGCGAGTGCGGGGATGCACCGGGAAAACCACGGTCAACTGCCGGCTCAGTTCGGCCAGCGTGGCCAGAAGTTCGCGCAGCCAGGGCAGATCGTCTACGTTCGAGGGGCGGTGCAGTGTAACCAGGACATAAGGCGTCGCGAGATTGGCGCGGGGAGGGTACTCGGATCGAGGAAGCAGGCGGACGAGCGTATCGATCATGACGTTGCCGACGAGGTGGATGCGGCAACGGTCGACACCTTCGCGGAACAGATTCTCGTCGCCGTCCGCCGACGGGGTAAACAGCAGGTCGGAGAGTTGGTCGGTGAGCAGGCGATTGATTTCTTCCGGCATGGTGCGGTCGCGGGAGCGCAGGCCGGCTTCCACGTGGCCGACTGGAACCCGGAGCTTGGAACACACCAGCGCGGCGGCTACGGTGGAATTGACGTCTCCATAAACCAGCACAAGATTGGGCTTGCGCTCGAGTACAACCGGCTCAAACGCGCTAAGGATGGCTGCGGTCTGTTGGGCGTGGCTGCCGGAGCCGACTTCCAGATTGCAATCGGGCTGGGGCATTTCGAGTTCCTGGAAAAAAACATCGGACATGATGCGATCGTAGTGCTGGCCGGTGTGAATCAGACTCTGGCGAACTCCGGGCCTGGCCGCGAGGGCGCGCAGCACTGGAGCCGCTTTCATGAAGTTGGGACGGGCACCGACAACGTGAAGAATGTGCATGGCAGATCTAACCCACGAGCCAGGAAGCGAGCCGAACTTCGACCGTACAGCATCGCACAGGTCCGGAGAGGCTCCTGGCTGACGCTCCACGGCCGTAGAGACTGAGATCCCTCCGGCGCGATGAAAAGCGCGCCGCTCGGGATGACAAGGTCAAGCTTAGACCCGGATCAACGATTGTAGCGGGTTTGGCAATGGGCTAGCCGGCTTGGGCTGTAATCATTCCGTCCTGGTCGGGGAGCGCGATCACGTGGTGCGAATGAGAGAGAGTGCGATCCAGGGCGTCGGCAAGGGCTGTGGGGAACGAGGATGTCAGGAGATTTACGTCGACTTGAAGTTCACGTTGCGAATAGACGCGGTGAACCGCCAGCGTGCCACGACGGCGATTGGCGGTGCTCAACAGGTCGAGGCCGAGAGTCCAGGCTGGGGCTCCGTCACGCGACTTGGCGACTCCCGGCTTGGTCCAGTGGAATGAGAACTCGCTGGCTCGAGCCGAAGAGCCGTCTTGCGAGTCGGGCGGGACGATTTCACCCGGCAACAGTTTTACTTTCAAATCAAAACCATCGAAGTCGTTGGTTCCGAAGGCCGCGGCCAGGATGCGGCGGACCTGGGGATAGTCGCGGGCCACTTTGAGTTCCTCGGTAGCGCGGCGGATGGCAAGGTTGTTGATGAAGATCTGTCTTTGGTCAAGGGTGCGGTGGGCCACGCGAGCCAGTTCACCAAATTCCAGGTAACCGAGATGTTGCACTCCAATCCAGACGCCAACTCCGAGCACCGCGAGGACGAGGCCCAGAGAACTGCCGGTAGGCCAGAGCAGAAAAAGGCTCAGCATGGCAAAAATCGCCGACACACCGTAGAGCAGGATGACCACCTGCCGGTGGGTCATGCCGTGCTGCAGGAGTTTGTGGTGGATATGCTCACGGTCGGCAGTGAAGACTGGGCGTCCACTGATCAAACGGCGGATGACGGAGAGAGATGTCTCGAGGATGGGAAGGCCGAAAGAAACTACCGGAATGGCCACAGCCACGATCGTGGGAGCCTTCTGCGCGCCTTCCAGGGCGAGGGCGCTCAGCACAAAGCCAATAAACAGGCTGCCCGAATCCCCGAGAAAAATAGTGGCAGGGTTAAAGTTGTAGCGGAGAAAACCAAGAATCGCGCCCGCCAGGGCGATGGTGGTTACGGTAACCAGCGAGGGGCCGTAGCTGAGCGACACTACGAAGGCCACGAGGGTGGAGAACAACGCGGATCCGGCGGCCAGCCCGTCCAGACCATCAATCAGATTGAAAGCGTTAGTGATTGCCACAACCCAGAGGATGGTGATGGGCAAACCCACGAACCCGGGTAGACGATGCGATCCAAAAAGGACCGGAATATCGACGATGCGCAAGCCACCCACGAACAGCATGGTGGCAGCCAACCCCTGAACGCCAAACTTCAAGTATGGCCCCGCGCCGCGGATATCGTCGTAAACCCCGAGGAGGAATACCAGCGATGCCGGAGCGAAGATGGTTAGAAACATCTTCAGCGAAAGGACGGCGTGCAGACTGGAGCGAGACTGGGCGAGAGCGACCGCGATGCCCATGCTCAAGGCGAAGGAAATGAAAATGGCGACCCCGCCAAGACGCGGCAGCGGAGCGCTGTGAAGATGCCTCTCCTGAGAGGGAACGGCTACCCAGCCGCGAACGGTGGCAAAGTCGCGGACGGACCGGGTCAGGATAAACGCCAAGACCAGCGAAACGAGAAAAATGGCCAAAAATATGACTGTCAACTAGGCCACCTCGGCCGCGAAACTGAGACTTGGAAGGCGCAAAGTTACCACTCCCAGACCGAAGTATGACAATTAATCAAAGTCAGGGTGAGTGGTGCTAAAGGTACGTGTCTTGGCCAGCGATTTAGGAAATCTAGCAGGTGCCCGAGTGCGGTTGCAATCTCCGGCTTGAAAAAGCTGTGGAAAACTCGCCCGAATGGCCGTAGGAAGGCCACATTCGGGACTATGCATGTGCTAAACTGCAGGCAAAACTTCATGCCGCTTCAGGGGACTCGTTGACAAGGTCGGGCAGGTTGAATCGCATCCGCCGAGGGTGTTCGTTGCTTCTTGGCTGCAGTCTGGTTTTGCTCGCTGCCGCGTCGGCCCGCTCTCAGCAGACGCCCGGAGAGACGCATCCGTCACAAAATCAAAATGTGGAGCCGTTTCCTTCAGCCGCTCAGCCAGTGCCGGCGGCGAACGGCAATGTTCCGGCCAACAATTCCGCGCCCCCCGGAGACTCGTCCTTCTTGAAACTGGGCGGCGGGGATTTGATCGAAGTGAATGTCTACAACGTCCCGGAACTTAGCACCAAAGCGAGGGTGGGCAACTCCGGAGATGTGTATCTCCCGCTGATCGACTATGTACATGTCGGCGACTTGTCCGTTGATGAGGCCCAGACCCTGATCGAGAAACGACTGGGTGACGGAGGCTTCGTGCGCAATCCGCACGTTACCATCTTTGTGGACGAGTCGGCGTCGCAGGGAGTGACGGTGCTGGGGGAAGTGTCGAAAGCTGGCATATACCCGGACTTGGGGGATCATAAGCTCTACGAAATTATTTCGGAGGCGGGAGGATTTTCGCCGTCCGCCTCGCGGAAAATAAGCATCTTCCGCCACAACCAGCCGCAATCGATCCACGTAGAGCTTCCCCGAAATCTCGGGGACGATCAGAGTGCGAATGTAGACGTAATGCCCGGCGATACGATCATGGTGCCGCGAGCGCCGATTATCTATGTGGTTGGGGATGTGGGACGGCCAAGCGGTCTGCTGGTGGACAACGGAACGCTGACGGTGCTGCAGGCACTGGCGCTGGCGGGCGGGACGAATCACACGGCGAAGATGGGCGGGGTTCGCATCATCCACAAGGGATCAGCCGGGATGACCGAAACCCGAGTGCCGCTGAAGAAAATGCTGGAAGCCAAGGCTCCCGATGTGACTTTGGCAGCCGATGACATTCTCTTCGTGCCGGTCAGCGGCGCCAAAGTGGCGGCCGGGAGAACGATCGATGCAGCCGTGACGGCGGCGACGGCGCTGTCGGTCTATGCCGTGCACCCGTAGGCGGGATCCCTTAGAATTCTGATCAGCGTTGTGTCGGCGTTTCGGCGCCGGGTTTGTGCTGACGCGTGACCTCGCGCAGTGCATCCAGGACGTGAATATAGGCGTCGGCGGTTTGGCTGCGGGAAAAGTTGCGCACGATGTATTCCCTGCCCTGCGTTCCCAGCTTTTCGCAGAGATTGCGATCGGCGGCTAAGCGCTCGATCGCCTCTGCGAGAGCGATCGAGTTCTCGGGCTCGATCACGATTCCCGCGTCTGCTTCCTCAACAATTTTTCGCGCCTGTCCGTCCACGCCGAGAATTACGGGGCGACTGCAGGACATGAACTCCAGCATTTTGGTGGGGATGACCGTCTTGAACACTTCAGTCTTCCTGAGCAGGACCGCGCAAGCATCGGAGGCAGAGATGAAGGCGGGGATTTTTTCCCGCGGCCGCTGATCGAGAAAGCGGATGTTGGCGAGGCCATGGGATTGAGCCAGGGCCTTGATGCGATCTTTCTCCGCGCCTTCGCCGATGAGCAAAAACAGGACGGCGGGATTCTCAGTCTGCAGGCGTGCGGCGGCGTCGAGCAAGGTCTCCAGGCCGTGGGCCATGCCCATGGTTCCGACATAACAGACCACGAACTTGTTGCCTGCGCTCAGTTCGTGACGCAGCGCACTTCTTTCGGCGTCAGTGCTGGGAGAAAACTGATCGGTCTCGACGCCATTTTCCACGACGGAAATTTTCTCTGCGGGCACTTGACGGTTCTGAATCAAGAAATCCTTGAATGCCGGGGTCACCACGACAATGTGGTCCGCGTGGCGGTAGAGGAAATTTGCGATGGCCGACAATGAGCGGTGCAGTAGGGAGTTCTCGTCACCGACGCCAACGGCGGCCAGAGATTCTGGCCAGAGGTCGCGGACTTCGAAGACGAAAGGTATTTGCCGGGCGAAAGCCAGCCACCAGCCCGCGAGGCCGACCAGCAACTGCGGAGATGTGGCGATGATGACGTCGGGCCGGGGAAGAGTCATCCCGCGCAGCGCCGCGGACACGCAGAATGAAGCGTAGTTCCGCATGCGCTCGTGCGCTTTGCGGTTGGGCAAGGGCCAGAGCCAGGTCCGGTAAACATCGAGCGAGCCCGCCTTTTCATGGGCCGGCTTTTCATGGGCCATTTTTTCATGGAAGGTCAAACGGCGAAGTCGGCTTCGCCATTCGGCGGGAACCACGCCGGTGGGATGGTTCGGAAAGCCGGTAAGTATCGACACCGTGTGACCAGCCTTCGCCCAGTGCTGGGCGAGTTCGGCGGCGCGCGCGGCGGGCGCTCCCATTTCCGGGGGGAAATATTGTGAGACGTAAAGAATTTTCACGAAGCCTGGTAATAAATAACAGAGCTAGTAGTAACAGAGTTTGAAAGCGCTTTTGTAGCACAGCGCGCGGGTGCGATTGCCGCGGCTGCGGGTGTAGCCCTCCCAGCGCTCGGCGATGCGCGCGAATCTCTCTTCGCCGGTGAGTCGATGCATTACACGCAGCTGCACAATATGCAGTTGATGATAAAACGGGCTGGCAACCATGGGCAGGCGCGTGCCCGACTGCTCATAAAGAGACCAGAAGCCGAGATCGTAGCGCTCGAGGTTGTGTAGCAAGGTCTGCACGGCGCGAGCGAACAGTGCCTGAGCGGAGCGGTCTTGCGTGGCGAGGAAATAATCATAAACTCCCCAGGCAGCCCAGATGAACCCGTTGAGGATGTGCGTGGGCGGAGAGACGATGTACTCCTCGAACCAGAGATCGCCGCGATCGTCGGTGAACGCGACGCCGCCTTCGCTTACGGGTGTGAAGAAACTGGCGAGCGCTAGTTTCGCGGCTTCCAGGTAATGAGAGTTTTTCGACTCTTTCTGCGATTCTTTCGGCGATTCTCGGTGGGCGCGAACCAAGACGGAAATTCCTTGTCCCTGGGCTAAGGCGGAATACCAAGGGGCTCGCAGCGTGTCGCGGTATTCCCAGTCGAAGTGGTGATTCCAGACGGAGAGTCCGCGCGGGTTTTTCTCCACGTGCCGGCAGAGCCAGTCTGCGGTCAGGAGAAACTTTTCGCGGCGGGCAGTTTCGCCGCTCCGGCGGAAGAGGTTGTAATTTCCCAGGCCGTATTGCGCGATGGCGATGGGGTTATATTGCGGGCCAATTTTGCCGCGGTAATCGAGCAGCGGGATTCCTGCGGCGTCGTATGCGCCTTGATAGTCAGCTTTCTCCGTAAACGACATGTAGTATTCGCCGAGTTCGTTGACTCGTGCGTTTGGATTTTCTGCGGCGGGTTCGTGCCAGAACGTGAGATGGCTTTTGCCTCCGAGCAGATAGGCGCTGACGATGCGGCGGTAGTAGCTGAAATGCGGCAAAGGGGCGTGAATCCTGAGGATTTCTCGAACTATATCACGAAGCGGAGGTGCGGCAGGACGAGCGTCCGATCACTTCGCGATTGAGTACAGGAGAGTGGTTTGATCGTCCTGTTCGACGGCCGCGGTGGTCAGCGCCAAATAATCTGTTTGGTTATCGCCATCTGGAAAGAAAGCGTTGCCATATTGGAAGAAACTCATGGGCCAGTAGTCCTTCCGCCAAGCCAGCAAGGCGCGCCAATTTTCTCCATCGAGGCTGCCGTAGAGGCGCACGTTCTGGTCTAAGTTCACTTCGCTCGGTTCGACCATAGTGGAGAAGAAAATGCTGTTGCGCACGCGGCACCCATAGATGGATGAACTGGTGACGGCAGCGAGCTTTCGCAATCCGCCCTGACGATTCATATGGTAGATGAAATTTGCTTCCAGGGGAGTGTCGGAGGCAAAGTAGAGTCCGTCTGCAGCGGGAACCATCGCCACGGCGCGGGTTTGCTGAACTCCCTGCTGCACCACATCGACCTGGCTGAAATCGCACGACGCGCAAAGGATGCGGCATTCGTCGCCGTAATCGCCGGTGAGTATCCAGAGACAGTTTTCCCACGCGTCGTAGATGATGTTGTGCAGGTGACGGATGGCGCCTTTAGGAAAAGTGTAGGCGACGTTCCAGGTGACGCCACCGTCGGTGGAGGCGTAGGTGTGTACTTCGTCGCGCGCAGGGTTATCGAAATACTCGCCCCAATACACCGTGCCGCTGGGAACTGATGTGATGTGCAGCGGACGCGTGCCGCGAGTGATGACGTGGGTGGTGCGGAATTCATTTTCACCCGGGCGTAGGGTCACGATTGCTCCTGGGACCGCGGCTACGATTCCTCCCGAGGGCAGAGTGGAGAGCGCGTGAAAGCCGTCGCGAAACAAGCGGGAACTGAGTCGAACGGCAGCGCTGCCATGACGCCACCATGCGGGATGGAACGAGGCGACAGGTTGCCAGGACAGATTCGCCGATGGCACCTCGGTCTGCGAGATCTTCGCGCGCAGAAGTTCGTAGCCACGAGATGCGTAGAGATAATCTTCGGACCAGGCCAGTGCCCGCAGCCGGGAAAATCTGGCTACCTGGGCCAGTCCCCATCCCTGGCCTGGCGCGGGCGACTTCATCGAGGCGGGAGGCGTGGTCATGGCGTGCCGCTTACGGCGAAAACAATCTTTACCACAGAGGACACAGAGCAACACTGAAAAGCAAAACCGGTTACATCTTTTGCTGAGAACTGACGACTGGGGACTGAGAACCGGTTTCCGATTTCAGCACCAGGAACGGGCCGATTGCCAGGACGTCCATGCGCGTGCGCTGGAAGCAATCAATGGCTTCTTCGGGAGTACAGACGATTGGCTCGTTCTCGTTGAAGCTCGTATTCAGAATCACGGGAATTCCGCTCTTGCGATGAAACGCTGAGATCAGATCGTAATACAGCGGATTTTCTTCGCGCGCCACGGTCTGCAGGCGTCCGGTATCGTCGACGTGATTCACGGCACACAGAAGCTTGCGCTTCTCCGGCCGGATCTTGTACACGTGCAGCATGAAGGGCGAAGGATGATCGTGCTCGAAATATTCGTGCTGCTGCTCGACGAGGATGGAAGGCGCGAAGGGACGGAACCACTCGCGGTGCTTGATGCGGGCGTTGAGCACATCCTTCATGTTCGGCAGGCCGGGATGCGCGACGATGGAGCGGTTGCCGAGCGCTCGCGGGCCCCACTCCATGCGGCCTTGAAACCAGCCGATCACGTTGCCGGCTGCGATCTGGTCGGCGACTGCATCGAGCAGAGTCTGACGCTCCAGCTTGCGGTAGACGAGGGCGGCTTTCTGGAGCGCGGATTCGATGCGCGACTCGGAAAATTCCGGGCCCAGGTAGGAATTCTTCAACTCATGGCGGCGCGGCTGCTTGAGCGCAGAGTGATAGGTATGCAGCGCAGCGCCGATGGCGAGGCCTTCATCGCCGGCGGCGGGCTGGATGTAGGTGTGGCGAAATGGGGTCTGGTCGAAAAGCTTGCCGTTGGCCACGCTGTTGAGGGCGCAGCCGCCGGCCATGGCGAGGTCAGCCAGCGGAACTTTCTGGTGCAGGTGATTTAGAAGGTGAAAGAAAATTTCTTCGAAACGATGCTGCAGGGCGAAGGCCAGGTCCATGTCGCGCTGCGTAATTTCTGAGTGCGGGCGGCGCGGCTCGCCGAAAAGTTTCTGCACGCGGTCGGAGAAATGCCGCGCCAGGTGAACGGTGCCGTCGGGCATGATCTGCATGCCCTGATTGCTGCCCAGCGGCTTGAAGTATTTCAGGTCGAGATGGAAACCTCCATTTTTCGGCGCTACCATTTTCGCGATCTCGTCGCGATAGGTTGCTTTGCCGTAGGGCGCGAGACCCATGACTTTTCCTTCGTCGCCATACTTGCTGTAGCCGATAAACTCGCAAATCATGGTGTAGAGACTTCCGAGAGAATGGGGAAGGTAGACGCGCTCAAGCACGTCGACGTGATTGCCTTCGCAGCGGGCCATCATGGTGGAGACGAAATCTCCGGAGCCGTCGTAGCTGAATCCGGCTGCTTTCTCCCAGGGCGAACAGTAGTAGGCGCTGGCGATGTGGGCGATGTGGTGCTCGACGTGATGTTCCTGAAAGCCGAGTTGCGAGGGATCGGCATCGAGGGCTTTGGCGAGCAGCGAGCGCACATCGCGTATGGATTCTTTGCGCTGGCGCAGGCGAATAAAGTTCAGGATCTGGGCTGGCCGGGCAAGGGCGTACTGCACTTTCCTGGCGAGGTTGGCATCGCTGTCCTGGCCGACGGCTACGTGGTCGATGTCACGAATCCTCGCGCTGACTGCGTCGAGACACGCTTGCACCGCGAGGGCGGGAAATCCGCCGAAATGTTTGTGGCGGTTAAGGCGCTCCTCGGCGATGGCAAAGACGACTTCTCCGTCGCGCACGATCGCCGCGGAAGCGTCGGCATGAAACATGTTGAGGCCCAGGATCAGCATGAACGACGAGCATGAACTAAGCTCGATTCCTCCGGTGTTGTTGGTGTGAAAGAGTCATCCGTTCGGGCGGGAAGGGTCAAGAGCTGCGTCGATGAAGCCGGCGGCGTCGACTGCCAGCCGTTTTCCGGTGGAGACCGATTCGCGGATGCGGAGAGTCGCGAGAGTCGAGCACACGATTTCTTCGAACGGAATTGCGCTGTCGCGGCCCTGCTGGATGGAGGCGGCGAAAGCGGCCCACTCGGCGCGATGTCCTTTGTCCTGACGCCAGCGCGAGCGGATGGTCTGCTTGCGGCCGTGGCGCGCCAGCTCGAGACGGCGAAAATCTTCGAGCACGGCCACTGCTCCGCCGCCGAATATTTCCAGGCGCTCCTTGGAAAAAGATCTGTCACCACTCGCCAGATAACAGATGGTACCTTCAGATCCGTCGGCGAAGTGAAGGGATGCGAGCACGTTGTCGCCGCTGTAGCGGCCGGCGTTCGCGAGCGCGCGGGCATCGACTTCGAGAATTGGGGAACCCGTCAGAAACCTCAGCGTGTCTACAAAGTGGCAAACCTCGCCGCGAATGCGGCCGCCGCCCTGCTCCGGATCGTTCACCCAATGGTCGGGGGCGAGAAATCCGGCGTTGATGCGATAGGTGAGCGTCAGCGGTTCGGAAATCGGAGCCAGAAAAGCTTTCATCCGCGCAATCATGGGTGCGAAGCGGCGATTGAAACCAACCAGCAGGGCGGGGCGCGGACCGGATATCCCACGATAGGCACGGACGATGGATCGCAACTCATCTTCGTCCAGACAGAGCGGCTTTTCGCAGAACACGTGCTTCCCTTCCGCGAGCGCCGCGAGAACCTGATTCGCGTGCAGGTGGTGACGAGTGGCGATGACCACAGTGTTGATGCCGGGATCATGGATGATTCGAGCGGTTTCGGTGGTGCAATAGCGGAAACCAAATGCGCGGGCGGCGTGCTGGGCGTGCGCTCCGGTTGCCGTGCAGACCCCGTTGAGAGTGGCATGCCCTGACGACTTGATCGCGGGAATGAGGGTGCCGGACGCAAAGATTCCCGCGCCGAGTAGTCCGACAGAAATCTCGCTTGTGCGCGGGCCTTTGATGGGAGGCGCGATGGTTGCGGGTGCGGCGACAAGCTGAAGCGTGGGTGATTCGTCACCTGCGCCGGAGTACTCGATCACAACTCCCAGAAATGGATCACCAGACTTCCCGGTAATCAAGGCGTATGCGCTCTGCGCGTCCTCGATGGGAAAACGGTGCGTGATGAGCGGACCGACTCTGACCTTTTTTTCGGCGACGAGCTGCAAGAACGCTTGCATGTTGCGCGTTTCGGTCCAGCGCACGTAGCCGATGGGGTAGTCGCGACCTTTCTGCTCGTAGGCGGAGTCGTAGCGGCCGGGGCCGTAGGAACGTGAAACGCGGAAGTCGAGTTCCTTTTCGTAGTAGGCCTTGCGTTCAATCTCGATGCCGACTGTGCCCACGGCAACCACGATTGCGCGCTCGCGGGCGATGGCACCCGCCAGGTTGACCGGATCGCTGCTGGGAGTTTCCGCGGCGATCAGAACGGAATCCATGCCCGCCCCTTGCGAGCGCTCCAGACAGAGATCGCGAAAATCCGCGGCTGAAACCGCCACGGCATCGGCACCCAGATGACGAGCCAGTTCCGCCCGTGCGGGGTTGATATCGAGCCCGAGAACGCGACAGCCCGCGGCCTTCAGGAGCTGGACGGTAAGTTGGCCGAGCAATCCGAGGCCGATCACGGCGACCAGGTCGCCGAGTTTCACTTCGGCAGTTCGAATGCCGTGGAGCGCCACAGCGCCGAGCGTAGCGAACGCGGCTTCCTCGAACCGCGTTTCTGTCTCGGCATCGCCAGCGGGAATCTTTGCCACCAGCAGCCTGGGCACGCAAGCGATTTCCGCGTGCACGGCAAAGCCAGCGCCGGCGCAAGCGACGCGGTCGCCCGGCTGCAGATCGGCGACTCCTTCTCCGGCCGCGACGATCGTTCCCGAGCTGCTGTATCCGGGCGTTTGCGGCTGATCCAGACGGCTGCGCACCGCCTGCACCGCCGAAAGAATGCCGTCACGTTGAATTTTGCCGATGACTTCCCGCACCAGGTCCGGGCGTGCCCGCGCCTTCTGCATGAGATTCTTGCTGGCAAATTCCGACGACGCACGTTCTGTGCCCGCGGAAACGACAGAGGCTGCGATCCGCACCAGAACGCAGCCGGGGAGAAGCTGCGGCGCCGGAACTTCGGCGACAGAAATTTCACCGGTGCGCGCGTGCTGGAGAACTTGCTTCATGAGTTCGTCACTAGCGTAACTCCAATGCGGCTTGACGCGAGCGGCCCTGAGGCGCTAAAGCCCAAGTCTTTATTGGCACGGGGCGGCACGGCTGAAGCCGTACCATTCTCAAATCTATCTATAAAGTCGCCGCGCTCACGCACTCGCCACTTCTCGAGGCTCAGGCCGGCTGGGCTCGAATTTCGCGGCTCCGCCGTCAAGAAAAACCTGCATCCAGAGTTCGAGCGTCAGAAATTGCCACAGCTGCATCGACCAATCATGGCGGGCGCTGGCGTGCCCATCCACGAAACGCCGCACCGCTTCAGGACGAAACAATCCACGCTTTCGGATCTGCGACTCAGAGAGCAGGTCCCCGACCATTTCCTTGAGATCGTGGGCCAACCAATAGTCTACCGGAGCCGCGAAGCCGGCTTTGGGTTGACGCAGCACTTCCGCCGGCAGGATGTCTCGCATGGCCTGGCGGAAAATATATTTGGTCGTGGGGCGGAACGAGCCTTTCAGCTTGAGCCGCGGAGGAACTTTCCATGCAACAAATTCTGCGAGCTCGCGATCGAGAAATGGGACCCGCACCTCCACTGACGACGCCATGCTCATTTTATCGTTGTAGGTGAGGTTCAGGCTGGCCATGAAAATCTTGGTATCGAGGTAGAGCATCTGGTGCAGGAAGTCGGCGTCGTGGACGCGATCGAACGCGGCTCGATGCTGATTTGCCGGGTCGAACTCCGGCTCGTCAGACGAGTGTCGCCATGGGCTGCCTGAGGCTAATTCCGAAGCATAGAGGCTGGCTTTCTGAGCCTCGTCGAGGTAGGTGCAATTGGTGATGAAACGGTCGCGCGGACCGAGCGCCGCACTGCGCGCCATTTTCCGGGCCAGACGAAGACTTCCTTTCACTGGCGTGCCGCGCAGACTGGGAATGGCACTGAGGGTGCGTTCGACGAGATGGCGAACCGGCGCGGGTACTTTTTCGTATGTCTCTGCCCAATAGTGCGCGCTGTGCTTGCGATACCCGGCGAACAGTTCGTCGCCGCCGACGCCGGAGAGAAGCACCGTCGCTTGCTTGCGTGCTTCGCGGCAGACCAGGTAAGCCGTGATGATGGCGGGATCAGCGGTGGGTTCGTCCATATGCCAGATTAAGCGTGGCAAAAGGTTGGTGACGTCTGCTTCGACCACGATGCGCTGGTTCTCGCAGCCCAGATGCTGGGCCAGCCTGGTAGCAACTTCGGGATCGTCGAGCGTGGTTTCGCCGACACGGTACTTACGAGGGAAAGAGATGGTGTAGGTGCGAACGGGCTGATGCGTCGCGCGGGCCGTCGTCGCTTGAGCCATCGTCGCTTGGGACGTTGCCCGCGACATCATGGCTACGATGCTGGAAGAATCCAGGCCGGCGCTGAGAAAGGCGCCGATGGGAACGTCGCTGATCATCTGCGCTTCCACGGAGCGGCGGAAGCGCTCGCGAATTTCCTCGGCCAGATCGTCTTCGGAACGCGCATAGGTTTGATCGGCCGCGGGAAAAGTCAGGTCCCAATACTGGGTGAGCTTCAGTTCGCCGTCGCGCAGGATCGCATGGTGTCCGGCGGGAAGCTTGAGAATGCGACGGAACATTGTCTTGGGATCGGGCACCCACAGAAACGTCAAGTACTGGTGCAGCGATTCGGGATCGAGCTCGGCTTCGATGCCCGGGACTTGCAGCAGAGCTTTGATTTCCGAAGCGAAAGCGAAGCGGTCGCCCTGGTGAAAATAATAAAAAGGCTTGACTCCGAAATGATCGCGAGCCATGAACAGTGTGGGCGTGCCCGAGCGCAGATCGCAGATGGCGAAGGCAAACATTCCGTTCAACCGCTTGACGCAGTCCGGGCCTTCCTGTTCGTAGAGGTGAAGGATGACTTCGGTGTCGGTATGTGATACGAATTTGTGTCCCTTGCTTTCGAGCTCGCGGCGGAGTTCGGGGAAGTTGTAGATCTCGCCGTTGTAGGTGATCCAGAGCGTGCGATTCGCATTGGCCATTGGCATGTGGCCCAGAGGGGACAAGTCGAGAATCGCCAGGCGGCGGCTGCCCATGCCGATGTAAGAACCGTCAGGGAATTTGCGTTCCCATAGACCGGAATCGTCGGGCCCGCGGTGGGCCTGGACCTGAGTCATCCTGGCCAGCGTTTCTCCATCTCCGCAATTCACCATGCCGTTGATGCCACACATCTCTGGATCAATTCCTTCCGCGCCGCGACTGCTGCGTTTTCAATTCGTAAATTTTGGCCTTGATATGGAAAAACTGAATTCCCTGCAGGCTGCAATAGATCAGGCCGGGAACCCCGTCCAGGAATCCGAGGCAGAGCATGTACTTGTAGAAAAAAAACAACAGGGGCGAACCGGGAATCGCAAAGAACTTCTTGCGCAGCCAGCGACGGCGCTGGGCTTGCGACCCGAACAGAGAGGGCCTTAAATCCTGCGCATTCGCTTCGCCCTCCATCCACACGCGCGCTTCCCAGTTGGAATACTCGTCATGTTTGCGAATGTAGTGGGAGAGCGACTCAACGTTGCGATGAAGCAACGGATTTTTCAGTCTTTCCGCCTTTCCTTCCACAACCACGTGCTCGTGGACTTCCATGTCGGCCATGGATTCATCCTGGTCCTTCAGGCGGCATTCGAAGCGGCCCTGTCCACGGCGAAACAAGGAAAGCTTTTCGAAGCTGGCGCCACTGTGGCGAAGTTCGCGGCCGAGAAAATGCATGCGCAGGGCGATGTAGTAACCGTTGCATTGCGGATTCTGAATTGCGCTGCGCATCTCCTGCGCGAGCTCTGGAGTCAGGACTTCGTCGCCATCCACCAGAAAAATCCAGTCGTAAGCCAGCGGCAGAGAATCCATCGCCCACTGGCGCTTCTTGGGCCAGCCCCCTTTGTAGTGAAACTGCACGACGTGCGCGCCCAACGACCGAGCGATTTCCCCTGTTGCGTCGGTGCTCTGCGAGTCAACCACGTACACCTCTCCCACATTCCGGAGTGATTCCAGGCAGAACGGCAGGTTCCGCGCCTCGTTCCGCACGGGGACGATCACGCTGACCGGAAGCACCGCAACCGAAGCACGGGTTCCGATCGATTTTGATTCTTCCAGTTTTTGCATCGGGCACAGAGAGACTCTCAACATATTACCCGACTTGAAGGCCGCAGCATGGCTTTTGAGCGAGCATGTGGACGAGCAGGGTGTGCTAGTATCCGAGGAAATCTCGCCATGCCTGACGCGAACACTACGGACACAGATGTGATCGATGATTCGCGGGACCATGATTCGCCGGACCATCATTCACAGGGCAACGCGCAAAAAGACGATGTGCGGAAGTTCTGGAATTCCGATCCCTGCGGCACGCGTTATCTGGAGGGAAAAGATGATTTCGCAGCGCATGCTCGGGCACGCTATGCGCTGGAGCCTTTCATCTTCGATTTTGCCGAGTTCAAGAACGCGCGCGGTTTGAAGGTACTGGAAATCGGCGTCGGCATGGGGGCCGACTATTTGGAATGGCTGAAGGCTGGAGCCCAGGCGTCGGGAGTCGATTTTTCCGCAGCGTCCATCGAGAAGGCGCGGCGGCGTTGCGAACTCGCAGGATACCGCCCGGAGTTGCGCGTAGCCGACGCGGAGAATCTGCCGTTCCCCGACCACTCGTTTGACATTGTGTATTCCTACGGAGTGATGCATCACAGCCCTAATACTCCGCAATGCGTGCGGGAAGCTTGGCGGGTGCTGAAGCCTGGCGGCCGGGCGAGGATCATGGTCTACCACCATCCTTCGCTTACGGGATTGATGCTGTGGTTGCGCTACGGTTTTCTACGCGGAAAGTCTCTGCGGCAATCGGTCTACGATCACCTGGAGAGTCCGGGGACAAAGACTTACTCTCGGGGCGAAGCTGCTTCGCTCCTGGACGGCTTTCAGGATTTGCAGATGCGGCTGGTCTTCAGCCCGGGCGATCTGCTGCTGCATCAGGCCTCGGCGCGGTTTCAATCGCGATTCTACCGGATGGTCTGGCGCGTTTATCCGCGCTGGCTGCTACGAAGGTTCGCGAAGGAATGGGGTTTGTTTCTGCTGATGTCGGCAACCAAGCAGGCAGGAGAGCGGGCCTTTTCTGCACGCGATCAAGCCGTCAAGGAATGAAGTTCACACCAGCGATCGAGAACGTAGAGGGACCAGGGCCGCGTCCACGAAGTTGTCCCCTCCAGGAAGTCTTGCCAGACACGACTCGCCTGGTTACCGTTCAGAATTGCAGCGAGCGGACCGTCGCCGAACTTCTTCGCCAGCACGGGTTCGACCTCAGCGCGGAGTTCTCCGCGCAGCCAGTGCTCGAACGGAAGGGTGAATCCGCGCTTGGAACGGTGAACGATCTCGCTGGGCAGGGTATCCGCGAGCATTTTCACAAGCAGTGTTTTGGGTCCTCGGCCATTCAGCTTCCATGAGCCGGGTAAGGCAAGCACTTCCTTTGCCAGTCGGTGGTCGATCAGCGGGACTCGCACCTCCAAGCCCTGCGACATGCTCATGACGTCGGCGTCGCGCAGCAGGGTGTTCAGCATGTAGCAACGCGATTCGAGATAGGACACGCGGTTGATGGGATCGAGTGAAAGGGTGCAATCGAGACTTGATTTTTGCCAGGCGACCGCGCGGTCTGTGATTGCGGGAGTCAGCGACCGAAACAATTGATCGCACTGTGTCGGCGTGAAGAGCATGCGCGAAAGAAAATACGGGTGCGGAACACGGCCGTCATCGCGCACCAGCGACGTCAGTTTGCGATTCCGGTCGGTGACTGGCGAGAGAGCATCGAACGCCGCCGCGAAACGACTTCGCGCCGCAGCCGGAACGTGCTTCCACAATTGGGCGAAGCGTTCCATGCGCGGGATGGTGCGAAAGCTGGTGTAGCCCGCGAAAACCTCGTCACCGCCAAGGCCGGACAGAGCAACTTTCACTCCCGAGGCCCGGGCTTCCCGCGAAACGAAATACGTATTGACTGCGTCCATGGTGGGCAAGTCCATGGCTCGAAGAGCATCGGGGATCGCCGCGCGGACGTCCTCTTGAGAGACGGTAATTTCGTGATGGTCGGTGTGAAACCTCTTAGCAACGGCACGGGAATACTCGGCTTCCGAAAAATCGGCTTCGCGGAAAACGATCGAGAACGTTGCCGGGGTCACTCCTCCGCGGCTGAGAATGCTGACCAGTGCGCTCGAATCAATGCCACCCGAGAGGAACACTCCCACAGGCACGTCACTCACAAGTTGCAAGCGCACGGCTTCTTCCAGCTTGGGCTGAAGGGTCGGAGCTGCGTGCCGGTAGTCCGCCGCATCGGCAGACACGCCGACAGTTGAACGATCGCTTGCGGCGCCGTCATCCACCAAATCCCAGTAGCGGGATTGGCGAATCGTCCCGCTTTGCCAGGTGAGGCTGTGGCCTGCGGGAAGCGCGTGGATGCCTTCCATCAGCGTGAGCGGATCGCAGGTAGAACCGAAAGCCAGATAGTTCAGAACGCCGGCTTGATCGAGGCGTCGCCGTACTAGACCCGTACCAAGGAGGGTGCGAACCTCGGAAGCAAAAAGAAAGTACGCGCCGGATTGCACGTAATAGAGCGGCTTGATGCCCATAGGATCGCGGGCGACGAACAGGCGGTGCTGGCGGGCGTCCCAGAGAGCGAAGGCGAACATTCCACGAAATTTCGTGAGGCTAGTCTCGCCCCACCGGGCATAAGCCTTGAGCAGAACTTCGGTGTCGGAGTGGCTGGTGAACTCCGTGCCGGCCCGGTCAAGCTCGCGCCGAACGTCGCGGAAGTTATAGATCTCTCCGTTGTAAACGATCCAGTTGCCGGTTTCAGGATCGTGCATGGGCTGATGCCCGAGCGGAGAAAGATCGAGGATGGCGAGGCGCCGGTTTCCCAGGCCGATTTCAACTGGTTCTGGCGCGGAGTCTCGTACGATCACCGTGCCGGAGTCGTCGGGGCCGCGGTGCGCGAGGGACGCGGTGGCGCGCTCGAGCACGTCCGCGGGGACCTGGGCATTGCGCGCGACGATGCCGAAGATTCCACACATTGAGATTTCTCAGGCTCCGAATCATACTAACAACAGCAAATACAACTCGTGCTTCGCGCGACTGCATGCGCTTCCTGGTTCCCAGAGTTGGGGCGCCATCCTCGATCTTTAAATGTTCACAACGTCGCTTGTGACGAATTCCGGGTGATGTTGTACGCGGCTGGCCCAAAGCATCGTGCGACTTTCGGAAAGGAAAATACGACGCTGAAAACAAACGGTTTACCAGAGCCAGCTACCGGTCATTGAGCGTGGGATCGAGACCGCGTCCCTGATGCTGGCAAGCGTCCGGTCCGCGGGCTACTGCCGGAAAACGATCTGTGCGGACTTTCTGGCGGGCGCCAACCTGGACAACGGAGATCCAGAAACACTGTTGTTCTCCATAACGGCAGGAATGATTGGCCATGCCTGCTCACTGCTTCGAGGTTGTCGCCAGCCTCTTGGCCGAAGGCCATGTCCTGCCACAGCACGTCAGTAATGACGGAAGTTACCTTGGCAGGGCACCCGGCTATCGGCAGAATACCAGCGGGAGGATTCGTGCCCGCCCATCCAGCGTGGCACGCATCCCGATATCGACATACGTCTTCAAGAAGCCACATAGGATTTGAAACGATGCGAAAAATTTTGGCTTGCATGTTCCTGCTGGTGGCGCCGCTTCTGGCGCAAAACCGCCTCAACGGGCCGCCGCCCGGGGCTATCGGTCCATCGCTTGAGGCGAGCGCCGGCTTCGTGTATCTCAGCATGGCCATGCCATCGCAGCGAGTGACACTCCTGGGCGGGGACGCGAATGCTCTGGTCAAGGTCAGCACGCGCTGGGGAGCGACCGTCGATGGCACTTATGCTCACACTGGCAACGTTCTGGGTACGGGATACAACGGTAACTTCCTGAGCTGCCTGACCGGTCCCGTGTTCTACCCGGTGGTGCACCGAAACTTCGGAGTCTTCGTTCGCGCCATGGTCGGAGCCAGCTGGGTGGACAGCGCGGTTCCGGTGAGTGGATCAAACTATCTGGGAGGCTGGGTGGCTCGCCCCTCGTACGCAGCCGGGGGAGGATTTGAACACTCCCTGTTCGGACCATTTTCTGCCCGAATTGCGGGCGACTACCAGCGCACGACTTTTGTGAACGCAAACGACGCGCTACAGGTCCAAAACAATCTTCGCCTGACCACCAGCTTTACCTATCGCTTTGGCAACCGTTGATCTTCTCAAGCTGAGTTGATCCACGCTACTTGAGCTGAGTGCTCCTACCTCACAGGCCCGCGCAGCGTCGGCATCCCGTTCGTTTTATCGGCGTTTTTGCCGGCGGCTGGCTACGAAGCTTGGTTTCGCCGAAGGCAAGGCTATGTTGATTTAGGACGAAGCGCAATTTCAACCCACCCCGACCGTCGCGGTTTGCTCAATCCGTAGTCGTATCAATCTGTCGCGAAAGGGTAGATGCTTTAGGGTAGATGCTTTGCGGATATTCACTGCGAAGCACCCTGGAATTCAAAACGCCGGTGGAATAGCCGGCGTCGACGCTCTAAAGGTCTTTCGCTCCCCGAGCCCAGAGAGGAATTAAAAACCGCGACCGGTCACACCGCCTGCCCGGTTAAGATTTAGGGGCCGACGTCAAAGAACGGCCGGTGCGCGGCCGTGCGGCAAGAGTGCCCGCCCACACATTGCACTGCCATACTCTATCATTGCGGATGCTCTATAATTTTTGGACTAGTTGTATTGGCTCAAGAGGGTGGGGCCAGTGCGGCGCGATTCGTACCACAAGGCTAGCTCCACGCGATTCCAGAGGCCGAGCTTGTCGTAGATGACGCGCAGGTAGTTTTTCACCACATGTTCGGTGGTGCCGATGGCATCCGCCACTTCCTTGTTCTTCAGGCCTTGTGCGACAAGCTGGATGACCTGCTGTTCACGTTCACTTGGGGTACGACTTCCATAGCGCTCAATTGCATGCATGATTGTCTCCGGTACAAGAGAGTCGCGAGTTTAACCCGCTTGATGCCATCGGTAATTCCAAAACGCAGGAATAACCGGTTGAAGTGAGCTTTCACCGTTCTTCGCGCCATCTTCAGCTGGCTCGCAATTTCGGCGTTGTCGCAGCCTTGTAAGAGCAACTCTACGATTTGCTGTTCGCGCGGCCCTAACCGAACAGGCTGTTCTTTCATTGCCTTCCCCCGTGATGACTTCCGCGCCCCAAGCTTGAGGGGCGCCGAATATTTCCAGAACTGCAAAAATGTCGCCGGATCGGTATTCCAGATCGTACTTCCAAGTGATGTTTCCATAACCAGTAGCATCCACCATGCCACTTTGAGGACGATTTTGGCTGTGACATGAGAACATTCATTTCCACAGGAGTGTGAAAATGGGAATCCCGGGCTTGAGGACGCACGGTAAAACGCTCGACGACGGACCGCAATCCTGGTTTGCAAACCCACCCTGAATAAGCAAAAACACCCGTAAAACCGGGCAATTTGGATGAAATTGCCGCCGCAAGCAGACGTTCCAATGCCGCAACCGGAGTGGCCCGGCTGATCCCGGCACGCTAACCGGGGCGCGCCCCCAAAAAAGTTATGAGGACGGTCCGTTTGCCCGGCCATGCCGGCCACGGATTCTGCCAACTAGGGTGAATACCCTAGGTGAAAACCCTCCCTCGTTACACGGGACCGCTGCACAAATTACACGGTGTTCCTGATGTATTCCCTGGTTCGAAGCGTTAGAGTGTACCTTCAAACCTATCCCCGGCTTTCATGGCTAGGGTCGGAGTGGGGCAATTTGGTTCTGACGGGACCGGGAACGCACCCTTTTGCCGCAAACTTTTTCATCGCCGCGGTGGGAGCCGCCTGTGGAACGGAGAACATCAAGATAAACGATTTATTTTCATATTCTTACAGCTGTGACCACCAAGTGATACGGTCCCTGGATTGCGAGTACTGGGCTCAGGTGCGAGTGCCTTCAGACAGAGACTTGGTGAACCTCGGCAGCGATGATAAGCTCGATGCAGAGTTGGCATCAGGGGACCCACGACCTACCCCCAGTATTGATTTCCTCGATTGTTGAATCTTGAAAGCCTGCCGCAGCATATAGAATCCAGGCAATGGCGATAAAGGCAGTAGACGAAGAAGACTTAAAGTTCAGGAGGCTGAAAGCTTGACTGTTTCCACGGGCCATCTTATTCCGCCGCACGGCGGACAACTTGCGGAACTGACTGTTCCACCGGAGCGAGCTGCCGAGCTCAAAGCGCACTCGAAAGAGTGGCCATCGTGGGACCTGAGCGCCCGGCAGCTGTGCGACCTCGAGCTGCTGATGAGCGGAGGCTTTTCGCCACTGCGCGGATTTATGACGCGCGCTGATTATGAAGGTGTTTGCCACAACATGCGGCTGGCCAGTGGCGTTTTGTGGCCGATGCCGATCACGCTCGACGTCACCGAAGAATTCGCCAAGAAGCTCACACCGGGCAGCAGCAAGATTGCGCTGCGCGACCCCGAGGGAGTGATGCTGGCGGTGTTGAACGTGGAAGAAATCTGGCAACCGGACCGCGCAGCCGAGGCCAAAGCGGTATTCAACAGCACCAGCAAGGCGCACCCTGGCGCGGATTACGCGATTAATAAATCGAACCCATGGTATGTCGGCGGAAGCGTTGAAGGTTTGCAGGAACCGTCGCATTACGACTTCCGCAGCCTGCGCTCTACTCCGGCGGAGTTGCGGGCGGAGTTCGCGCGGCTAGGCTGGCGCCGTGTGGTGGCTTTCCAGACGCGGAATCCCATGCACCGCGCGCACGTGGAGCTTACCTTCCGCGCGGCCAAGCAAGTCGAGGCCAACCTGTTGATTCATCCCGTGGTGGGCATGACCAAGCCCGGCGACGTGGATTACTACACGCGCGTGCGCTGCTACCAACTGCTGGGGTCGAAGTATCCGCAAGGCTCGCAGAAGCTTTCGTTGCTTCCGCTGGCCATGCGCATGGGCGGTCCGCGCGAAGCCATGTGGCACGCGCTGATCCGCAAAAATCACGGCTGCACTCACTTCATCGTGGGGCGCGACCACGCAGGTCCGGGCAAGGACACGGACGGCAAACCTTTCTACGGCCCCTACGAGGCCCAGGAAGTGTTCAAGAAGCATGAAGCCGACATCGGCGTGACCATGGTGCCATTCAACATGATGGTCTACCTCGAAGACCAGGACCGCTATGTGCCGGATGACGAAGTGAGAAACGGCGACAAGGTTCTGAATATCTCGGGCACCGAACTGCGCGACCGCCTGAACGAAGGGCGCGACATTCCAGCGTGGTTTACCTATCCCGAAGTGGTGAAGGAGCTGCGGCGCAGCTTTCCGCCCCGCGGCAAGCAGGGCGTCACGATTTTCTTCACCGGACTTTCGGGTTCGGGGAAATCGACGATCGCCAATGTTCTGCTGACCAAGTTTCTGGAAGTGGGCGGACGCCCGGTCACGATTCTCGACGGCGACCTGGTGCGCAAGCATCTTTCGTCAGAGTTGGGATTTTCGAAAGAGCATCGCGACATCAACATTCGCCGCATCGGCTACGTGGCTTCGGAGATCACGAAGAACGGCGGCATCGCGATCTGCGCGCCCATCGCGCCTTATGACGCCACCCGCAAGCACGTGCGCCAGATGATCGAGCCTTACGGCGGATTCATCCTGGTGCATGTGGCGACCACGGTGGAGGTCTGCGAGCAGCGCGACCGCAAGGGACTTTATGCCAAGGCGCGTGCAGGAATCCTGAAGGAGTTCACCGGCATCTCGGATCCTTACGAAGTTCCGGCCGATGCCGAGGTCACCATCAATACTGGCGACCTCTCTCCCGAAGAAGCGGCGCAGGAAATCATTCTGCACCTGGAGCGCGAGGGCTTTATTGGCGTAAACGGTACTGGAGCCTAGTGAGCGAGCTAAAAGGAGAAGCTTTCTCAGCATGCCGGTAATCGCGGCCAAAATCCTGGTGGGCTTTGTGGTCGGAGTCCTGATTGGACTGACCGGCGTCGGGGGCGGTGTTCTCATGCTCCCCGTTCTGATCTTCGGCTTGGGTTATTCGCCTATCGTGGCAGTCGGTTCCGACGCGCTATTTCAATTCTTCACCAAAATCCCGGCCGGGCTGCTCCACCTGAAAAATGGAACCGTCCGCCGGAAGGTTGTCCTCGCGTTGGCGCTGGGAAGCATTCCCGGCTCCTTCGCTGGGGTCAAGCTGCTGATCTACATCCGTCTCCTCTACGGAAACGGGGTGAATACCTTTATCAAGCTGGCAGTCGGAGTGCTACTCATCGTGATTCCCACGATGCTGCTCCTCCAGAAAAACATCGAAGATCGAATCGCGAATCGTGCGCCGTCCATGAAGGGTTTTGCAGGGATGGCGATCATCGGCCTCACCGTGGGTTTCATCGTGGGCCTAACCTCGGTCGGGTCGGGCAGCATCATCATGATGCTGCTCCTGTTGTTCTACAGTTTCCCTCCCAAGATCAATGTCGGGACTGACGTGCTGCATGCGGTCGTGCTCTTCGGCGTCACCGGGTGGCTTCAATTCAAGGCGGGGAACGTAGATTCCAGGCTGGTCGGTGCGCTATTGATCGGCTCCATTCCTGGAGGCTTGATCGGTTCGCATCTGGCCACGCGAGTTCCCATGCTCTGGCTGCGCCGTGTGCTTTGCGTTTTGCTGTTGATCACCGGGGCTCGCATGTTGTGGCCTGCTTAACAACTTGATTCCACGGGATTGCATGACTTCTGCCTACTCAGATATTCTCGCCCGCATCGAAGCCGCCCTGGAGGCTGCCCGCACCGTCTTCGCACGCTTTACTCCCGGCGCGATTGAAACCGAATATAAGATCGGGCACGATCCCGTAACCGAGGCCGATCGAGCCTTAGACGCTATGCTGCGCCAGAATCTGCTGCGGGACGGCGAAGGCTGGTTGTCGGAAGAAAGCGCGGACGATCTTTCCCGCCTCGACAAAAGCCGCGTGTGGGTCGTCGACCCGCTCGACGGTACCCGAGAGTTTGTGATGGGTCTGCCCGAGTTCTGCGTTTCCATCGGATTCGTCGAGAATGGGAAGCCGGCAGCGGGAGGAATCTACAATCCTGCGACCAGGGAAACATTCCTTGGGGCGGTTGACTGCGGTGTGCTCTATAACGGTCAGCCTGTACGACCCAGCCAGCGCACCAGCCTCGAGGGAGCCCTCGTCCTCGCCAGCCGCAGTGAAGTGAAGCGCGGCGATTGGAAGGCATTCGAGAAGGGTGGTTTCAAAGTCCAGGCGATGGGTTCGGTCGCTTACAAGCTTGCGCTGGTCTCAGCGGGGCTCGCGGACATTACTTTCACTCTGACGCCTAAGAATGAGTGGGACGTGGTTGCGGGAGCGGCTCTGGTGCAGAGTGCAGGTGGTTTTGTGAGCACTCTGGAGAGAACCAGCCTGAGCGCGAATCGCCGCGATCCGCTTCTGTCAGGCCTGCTGGCGAGTGGACCGTTCTTGAAGGACGAACTGCTTTCTCTCGTGGAGCCGCATATCAGGCTGACCGAACAGCGGCTGGCTGAACCCGCCCGCTAGCTTAGTTCTTCAAGCATAGTTCGTCAGACATAGCTCCTCAGGCACGGTGCGTCAGGCAGATCGACGTTCCGATTTCCGCACGCCCGGAAAAAGCGAGCGACTTCCGCGCCCGCCTCGCCAACCAACCCGGGCTTAGTTGACCGTCAGCATGGCGGTTCCTTTCATGCCGTTCATGGTCGCGGTGATGGTGGTGGTTCCTGTGCCGGCGGTGCTGGCTAATCCGTCCACCTTCATGGTCGCAACGCTCACGTCGGAGGATGTCCAAGCTACCTGATCGGTCAGATCCTCGGTGCTGTTGTCGGAGAATGTGCCCGTCGCGGTGAATTGCTGGGTGTCGTCCAGAGCGATGTCCGCAGTGCCGGGAGTGACGGTGATCGAGGTCAAGGTGGCGTTGGTCACGGTTAAGGATGCCGCCCCTGACAGGGTCGCGAACAGCGCCGTGACAGTAGCGGGTCCGGGAGCGATTCCCGTCGCCAGCCCCTTGGTCGGCGACGCGTTACTCACCGTCGCAACTGAGGCCGGAGACGAAGTCCAGTTCACCGAGCCCGTCAGGTTTTGTGTAGTGTTGTCGGAAAATACGCCGACCGCATTGAATTGCGTCCCGGTCTGCTCCGCAACCGTGGCGCTGGCCGGGGAAACCTGAATGGAGGCCAGGGTCGACGATGCCACCACCACGGCGGCGTTTCCACTCACCGATCCCTGCGATGCCGTGATGGTTGCTGTTCCCGCCGATTGGCCGGTGGCTAGGCCAAAGCTGGTGATACTCACTACGTTGCTGGCCGAGGAACTCCAGGTCACCGTGCCGGTGATGGGCCCAGTGCTGCCATCGCTGTATGTTCCAGTGGCGCCATAAGACAACGTAGATGCCGGGGCCATCACGGCGGTGGCTGGCGCGACTGCGATGGATACAAGCGTTACCGAACTCACGGTTAAGGACGCCGATCCGTTCTTGCCACCGAAAGCGGCGCCGATATTCGTGGTGCCAGGCCCGATGGCGGTCGCTACGCCTCCAGCGCCCACTGTTGCCACCCCGGTGCTGCTGGATGTCCAGGTTGCTTCTGTGGTAAGCACCTGCGTGCTGGAATCGCTGAATGTTCCCGTAGCCGTGAAGGCTAACTCAGTGCCCGGGGCGATGGTGCGGCCGGTGGGCGAGACCGAGATCGACGTGATGGTGGCGTTCGTGACCTCGAGCGTGGTGGTGCCGCTGACTGTGCCCAGAGTCGCGGTGATGGTTGCGCCCGTTTCCGGCGCCAGGCCCTTGGCCAGTCCGCTGGCGATGCCGATGGGAGCGTCCGTAGTATCGGACGAACTCCACGTCACGTCAGTGGTTAGGTTGTGCGTGCTGCCGTCGTCGAAGGTGCCGGTTGCGGAGAACTGCTGGGTCGTGGTTTCGGCGATGACCGGATTGGCGGGAAGGACCGCAATCGACTTCAATTTGGCGGCGCTGACGGCGGCTGAGACACTTCCGCTGATCGCGCCGGAGGTTGCGGTGACGGTGAAGGTCCCGACGTCCTTCGCGGTGGCCAGCCCGCTGGTGGTGATCGAGGCCACGCTGGTGGGCGACGTAGTCCACGCCACGGTGCCCGTTATGTCTTGCATGGAGTTGTCAGAAAATGTGCCGGTTGCGGTGAACTGCTGCACGGTTCCGAGCGTGATGGAGTTGCTCCCGGTCAAGTCCGTCGGCGTGACGCTGAGGGAAGTCAAGGTTGCGTTGCTGACCGTCAAGGTCGCGCTGGAGGAGGCGGTGCCCAAAGCGTTGGTGACGGTAGCGGTGATCATGGAGCTGCCCGCCGTCAAGCCCATGGCCAAGCCCGATGCTCCATTCACATTGATGCTTGCGACAGACGGATTCGAAGAACTCCAGGCCACCGACCCGGTGACGTTTTGCGTGCTGTTGTCGGTCAGGGTACCGATGGCTGTGAATTGCACGGTCGTACCCTGAGCAATCGACTGACTGGTAGACGAAACGACCAGCGTCTTAACGATTGGGGCACCCACTGTCACCGTTACGGGCGGACTGGTCACGCCGGAAAGCGAGCCGGTGATTTCTGCCGTCCCCTGCGCAAGTGTCGTCACTACGCCTGCGGAAACGGTGGCGACACTCGTGGCGGATGAAGTCCAGGTAACGGAAGCGGTGAGGTTCTGGCTGGTGCCGTCGCTATACTTGCCGGCGGCCGTGAGCTGATCTGTAAGACCGTCGGCCACGGTGGCTTGCGCCAGTGTGACCTGGATCGACGTGAGAGTGTGCTGCTGGACGGGAGTGGCGGATTTCGTACTGCAAGCGGGCAGCAGGCCGAGACACAGGATCGCCATCAACACGCGGAACTTCTTCATCAATCTTTTTCCTTTAATTTGCTTGATTACTTTCTGGTAGTCGACTTCCTCGCTTCAGGGGATTTAAAGCGCAGCACAAACTGCCAACCATGGGTATCTGCAATCAATCGGCCAAATTGCCTGGCTGAGGGGCCTGCCGATGTGCTCCGTTTCAAATACTTAGCCGTGAGCCGGGAGCCTTGGGATGCGCCTACCCGAGGGGTGCGCAATTGTTTTCACAGGGAGGTGATTGACTCTTCCCCGGGCCGGAAGCCCAGCAAACATCGCAACTTCCGAATGAAACGCCGATCACCATCCGCCCGAATGGGTTCGGCCTTGACATCCCGGCATGGTGGACCATAATCTGCGCTTATCGAAGGTCGGTCCCTCGCCGTATTGAGGTCACATGAGCTCGGGTCACGATTCCGCAGAGATCGCAGGCAGCGCCTCGGAAGCCAGGAAGATCAAAATTCGGGACGTAGATTTTACCCGATACCTGTCCCCACCCGCGGACACTTGCTTTCCACCGGAATCCGCAGTCGCCTCGGCCAAAAACCACGACCATTCTGGCGACAGATCTGCCGCCCTTGCCGGCCGCGGCAACTGAGACTTGCGACCCGCCTTCATTTTGCACGAATGCGGAAAATCGCGGAAGGACGGGCTGCTCCCACCACCGAAGCGAGCTCGCAAGAAATCTAGCGGATGCAGCGCCGGGAGGCGTTGGTGAAAACCTGGATAAAATCGCGCCCTTGGCTGAAACCCGTTTTCAGAGCCATTGGCCGAACGCGTTGCAAAACCTGGGACCTGATCCACAACGTCGACACTTGCGGCGATATTCCTCTGGTTGACCTGAACTTTCAGAGCGAGAACAAAGCTCCCGGTCTCGAATACCAGTCCCATCATCCGCAAATCCTGCGGGCATTCTTGCAGAGCCTGGCTGTCGACTTCGCTCTCGCTTATGAGAAATGCACGTTGGTCGATTTTGGGTGTGGTAAGGGACGAGTATTGCTGGTCGCCTCAGAATTCCCTTTTCGAAAAATTGTGGGCGTGGAATTCGCCGTGCCGCTGGCCGAGGTTGCAAAACGCAATTTGGTCTCCTACCGAAGCAAGACGCAAAAATGCCGCGACATTTCTGTCCTCGCGATGGATGCGGTCGATTACGAGTTGCCGGACGAACCTGAAGTCCTCTACTTCTATAGCCCGTTTCCACCCGCAGTCATGGAGCAGGTTTTTCAGAAGATTGAACGTTCACTGCAAAAGTCCCCGCGCGACCTCTTGGTTCTGTTTTCGGGCGTGCTGGGTGCACGGGACCGCGCCTTTGGCTGCCGGCCACAATACGAGAGGCTCCGGCGCGACCGGCACGTCGATGTTTATCGCCGTATCACCATCCGCTGAAGAACCGAATTCCTCAAATTCCCATGCGTTCTCCGTGTTTGGCCGTTTCCGTTGCCTCGGATCGCTAACCGTCGTACAGCCGCAGAAAATTGCTAGTCGCATGTGCATCATTTTGCGCGCGCCGGCTCGAATGCGCGCTCGATACCTCCGGCATCAGTTTGAACGGCGATGATTCAACTACGATATAAGTCGCGCTTTGTCACATAGATGGGCTCGGCCCCGGCCGGCGTTCGGGACGAATCTGTCTTGACTTCCAGGCCTGCACCAGCCCGGAATGTTGGAGCGCGAAATGCTCGGTCGATATCAGGGCAGGGTTAAATGGTGGTGTCTTTTTGGCTGTGACTCGAAGGCAAGCTGGCTAAATTTTCAGAACATTCACCAAATTAGTTGCGTTAGCACTTACAATTCGACGTTGCAACACCGGGGCTTGACCACCACAACGGAGCCGAAGTTTCCGGCTCGTGCAGCCAGCCGGTGCTACTGATTTTTTGGGGGGATAGACGACATGATAGAGAGATTGCTTCGCACGGGCTTGTTGTCGGTCGCGGCGCTGCTTGCTTTTGCAACTCACTTGACGGCACAGATGATGTACGTCACCGATGAACCTGGACAATTGCTCTACCAGATGAATTTTGCGACTGGCGCGCGCACGACGCTGTGTACGGTGAACGGCCGGCCGGATAGCTTAGTCATTTATCCGCCAACCGGGCAGGTGTTTTTTACGCTTGCGGCAACCAGGCTATTGGAGATGTACGACCCCTCCACAGGTATCTGCACCATGGTGGCTAGTTTTGCTGCCACCGCTGCAATTCCGGGCTATCCCCGCGATCTGGTTCTCGAGCCCAGCGGCACGACTCTTCTGGTCGGGCTTTACTCCCCCGGTAAAATCCTTCGCTACAACATTCTGACTGGTGCCGTGACTCTGGTTGCCAACATTCCGGGAGCGTTGGACGGCTTGGCGTACGACGCCAACGGGAATCTGTTCGCGGTTTCCAAGCGCAGCAAGATCCTGCAAGTCAATCCGGTCACGGGGGCGGTTATGAAGACACTTGTTCTCTTCAGCCCGAATATCGAAACCGATGGGGCCGACGGATTGACCTACGATTCGTATACTGGAAATCTTTGGGCGTCCTTCGACTGCTATGCGAACAAGCCCTGCCCGGTGGTGAATGGTGTCTCGCTGGGAAGCGGCATCATCGAAGTGCCCACGAATCTTTCGACGTTCACGGAGTTTCAGAGCGGAAATATCGTTCTTCCCGACGGAATCGTTTCTGATGGCAACGGAAACCTCTACATCGGCGCGGGACTTGCCCACGTAACGGAATACAATATCCCCACGAATACAATCGTCAAAACCATAAAGGCTCCGGGGGTTGATGACCAGGTGCTGATTCCAGGCACCTAGCGAGCGTTTCCGGGCTGCACCCTTCGGCCGCTGCCGTGTAACAAACGATGACTTTCGAAATTCTGCATGAGTTTCCCTCGCCCGACCTGGAGCGAGCCTGGCGGGAGTGTTTGAGTCGCGTGGACGTTCCTTCCCACTACGATTCGCCCGAATACTTTCTTGATCCTCTTCGCGGACAGGCCACTCGGCCCTTTGCGGTCCTGGCTCGGGAGGGCGACCTGGTCCGAGGAGTCTTGACCGGATTTCATCTGGGCAAAGAGGTGATGTCGGGACTTGCCTCTCGCCCTCAGATCTGCGTGGATGGCACAGAGACAACGGCGACGCTCCAAACACTCGCTGAAGGACTGCTGGCGGAAGCGGGTGACGCGGAACTGGTAAGCGTCTACACCTGGTCTTCGCTTGCATTGACACCATTTTCCGCGCGCGGGTTCCGGCGTCGAGAGCTGCCCGGTACCGTGGTGCTCGACCTCACCCGCGGCGCCGACGCCCTCTTTAAGGAGTTCAGCAAAGACCGGCGCAGGAACATTCGTTTCGCCGAAAAGCACGGCGTGGAGGTGCGGGAAGCCACCACCGATCAGGACATCTTTGACGCTCACCAGGTGTATTCGGCCTGGCGCGGGACCGAGCGAAAGAAAGTTCACGGCGACTGGAGCCTTGAGGACTTCTCGAAGACCGTTTGCCTTACCAATAGCCGGCGGTTATTGCTGGCTTCGTTCTCGGGCAAGGTTATTGCCATGAATATCTTTCGCTTCTTTCCCGGTGGATTGTTTGAGTCCGCCGCCAACAGTTCGCTGGACGAGTTCATGCACCTGAAACCGAATGACCTTATGCAATGGCGGGGAATCCAGTGGGCCTGCTCCCAGGGATTGCGGCGGCATTCGTTGGGGGGCGCACACGAATTTCTGTTGCGGTTCGGAGGCACCGTGGTACCCATTCTCCGCTATCGCGTCGACCGCACTCTTTTTCTGCGCCACGATTTGAAAGAGGGTCTGGACGCCACAGGACGCTTCCTGCTTCGCCACGCGCCTTCCGGCATAGACCAGACAGTGCGGAAACTATTGGGAAAAACGAAGGGGAAAGCACACTGAAGCGACGAGCGCACGAACGCTCACGACCGTTGCACCCGCCATAGGTGGATTCGGGAAAGAGCGCCGTCGCAAGCCACCAGCTTGGTCTTTAGAGGAACCCAGTCTCCCATATCGTGGGAACGGGAAACGATGCGCGCGTGAGGCGGCAATTCCTGGTTCAGCCGGGCCCGCAGCATGAGATTGGCCTGGGGCGAGAGAAACAGCAGGACCACAGAAGCGGAGGAAATATCAACCTCCATGACATTCTGCTGCAAAAACGTAACCAGATGGTCCACTCCGGCGGCGCGGGCGCTGGCTTTGGCCTCGGCCACGCGATCTGGGTCAAGGTCCACGCCGACGCCGTGTGCCCCGTGGCGAGAAGCCGCAGATATCACGATGCGGCCATCGCCGCACCCTAGATCGTAGACGGTATCGGACTGGCCTACCTCAGCAAGCGCGAGCATTTCCTCGACGATCTCGATCGGGGTCGGCATGAAGACCGCCAGACGCCGGGGGCGGAACATTCCCACGCGGCGGCCCAGCATGCGAAGCGGTCTCAGGGCATAGTAAGCAGAAGCCGGAAGCGGCATCATGGCCCAATCGTCCCGGGTGGGCAAGGCCGCAAGACGAATCAGAAGCCGAGCCTGGTCGACGCGACGTTCGCGAGCGGCAAGTTGCAAAGCGGCTCGTTTCCTCATGCTGGGTACGTAGTCCATGTCGGAAAACAGACACCCGATTACGTGTGCGCAAAGCCTTGGGACCTCGCGATCTGACCGAATGGCTGACTCGATCTGTTCCGGATAACTCGCTCCCAACAGATCGCGGGCGAGGGCGAGAATTACGACGGCTTTTCGACGTACTCCCAGCGCACCGGCACGACCCAGGAATCGCTCCCAGGCGTCGCCATTGAGGTGCGACGCGAGGTGGGCGGCGGCGCTGATCAGAGAGAGGCTTGGCGACAGCGCTTCGCTAGAGGCATGCACGCACGCATGCAGCAGAGCATCCTCGGCGTTCAAAGTTGCAATCGATTCACCGTCGAGGGAGACGGTGGAGGGCGTGAGGGACTGGAGTTTCAGCGGCCGCGAGTAGCTGCCTGGGTCGAGGTCGCAGAAAAGCCACACATGGACTCCATCTTCGCTGCGATCGAGGCCTATTACGCGCCGGAACCGCAGTTCCGCAGCTTCCCGGGCTGCGTCCCAGGTATATTCGCGGCGATAGCCATCCGCCAGGAGAAGATCGCGAGCCCGCAGAACATCTCTTTGATCAATGTTTCTTTGATCGGTGTTTCTTAGACCAATGACAAATTCGAGATTCTTGATCTCGGGGAGTGAAGCGTCTTGATAAGCCATGGCGGCCTGCGGCGGCCCGCCGAAGGGCAGGGCCGGTATTCCATTCGCACGGAACAAGCTGTTGATGCGCTTCAATTCGCCCGCCAGGTAATGATTCCGCTGCATGATCCTGGTGGAGCAATCGCGCAAGAAGTCCAGCGTTTCCCTAGGGATAGCGTCCGAGCCGGTGGCTTGGAGCCGGCTTGAAACCAGTCCCAGGACGTGGTTGCGGCTGGCAGCCAGCAGGAACACGTTCCAATCGAGGGGGGAATGCAGCAAATGTTCGATGCGGGCGGCATCTGTGGAATCGATGGAGATTCGCGAACCGAGAAGCAGGAGTTCATGCTCGGCCCGAAGGCCAGGAAGCTTAGCGGGGGGCTGTCCTTCGGTAGGCAGGGTGTTCATGGTGGTCGTCTCCCGCGCAATTCCAGTCCAAACTGGCATCCAATCATGCCACAAATGATGCCACAAATGATGGGTTGACACATCCCGGATACGTCTGCGAGAATCCTTCAGGTTTCGCCCGCGAAGCCGCGCGGAAAGCGCAAGTTGGCAGTTTTCGGCAGACGGGAAATCCGTGAACGCCTGCCGATTTCGCTGAATCCCCCGACGGTTCGTCCGTGCTCGTCCGACCTAACGCGTTCTACGATCGAAAAACGAAAAAACGTCCCCGGAGACCGACTCATGCGCATATTTCTGCGGGTTGCAGCCCTTATTGTTGCTGTGACCCTTTTCATGACGCCCGCCGCCTGGTCCCAGAACTTGTATGCCACGGGTGAAGGCTCCCAGGAGTTGATGGAAGTCAACATGACGACTGGAGTGGTGACCATGCTCACCCACGTCAGTGCCCGGCCCGATAGCCTGATCGTTGATTCCCAAGGCCGCATCCTGTATACCTCCGGCAGCTCGAGTACCGGCACTGTCTCCAGGTTCGACCCCACTTCCAATACCAATACGACTATCGCGGCCGGCCTCAACTCTCCACACGAACTGATTTTCGATCCGGGACAAACCACCATTCTGGTCTCCAACTACGGACTCGGCCAAATTGTTCGCATAAACCTGGCCAGCGGCGCCGTCACGCCCCTGCTGTCCAAGCAAGGAACCGTAGACGGCCTGGCTTACGATGGAGCCGGTCATCTGTTCGCGGTGGTGAACCACCACAAGCAGATCGTCCAGGTTGACCCCACCTCGGGAGCAATCCTGAACACCCTCACGGTAATCACGAACCCACCGAATGGTTTGGATGGCCTAAGCGGGTTGACCTACGACCCGTACTCGGCTCAGCTTTGGGCTACGGACACGGGAGGCGGCGCGACTTGCGCGAACGGGGCAAGTTGTCTGGTCGAGATTCCAACAAGCTTATCCAGCTTCACCTTTTTCGAGGCGGGAGTCATGCCCACGCCGGAAGGAATCATCGCGGATGGACAAGGCAATCTTTTCATCGGCGCCGGGACGGTCAAGGTCTTCGAATACAGCATTCCTACTGGCACCATGACGGCAACCGTGAAAGTGCCGGGTGTGTTTGACGTTGCGCCGGGTCCACCTGCGACCGTAGTTCCAGCCGTGAACTTGTATGCCACAGGGGAAGCTTCCCAGTTGCTGCAGGAAGTCAACATGACCACCGGAATGGTGACTGTGCTCGCGAACCTCACCAACCGACCGGATAGCCTGATCCTCGATTCCCAGGGCCGCCTCCTGTATACCACCGGCGGCTCGGGTACGGGCACCGTCTCCAGGTACGATCCCAATACCAAGACCGTTTCGGTTGTCATGACAGGCCTCAGCTATCCTCGGGACCTCATTTTCGATCCGGGACAAACCAGCCTCCTGGTTTCCAACTTCGGCCTCGGCCAGATTCTTCGCCTTAACCTCTCCACCGGCGCCGTCACAACCCTGTTGACCAACCAGGGAACTGTAGACGGCCTGGCCTACGACCCAGCCGGTCAACTTTTTGCCGTGGTGAACCACCATACGCAAATCGTGCAACTCGATCCCACTTCAGGCGCAATTCTAAAAACGCTTACTGTCGTCACGGACCACACGGTTGGATATTATGGGCTCGATGGGTTGACTTACGATTCTTACACGGGCGACCTCTGGGTGAGTGATGTTGGAACCGGGGCAAATTGCCTGGTAGAAATCCCCACGGACTTGTCCGGGTTCACTCTTGTCCAGGTGGGAAACTTCTCTTCGCCCGATGGAATTATCTCTGATGGACACGGTAATCTCTTTGTGGGCGCGGGGCTGGTAACGGTTATCGAATACAACATTCCGACCAACACCATCACCAAGAGGGTGAAAGTGAGCAGTGTTGATGATGTTGTCATGGTTCCAAGCACTTAGTTTCCAAGCAACTAGGCTCCGAGCAACTGGAAATTGAGCGGAGCAGGGCCACGCTGCGGGAGAATCGCTGCCTGTAACCGACTTTGTCGTAAACTCTCCGTGATCGTTCCAGGGGACAACTAAGCGATGGCTGGTCTTTATCTGCTGGGAGGGCGGCAGCGAAAACTGCTGTTAAAGAGTGAGCAGGAATGGAATCTTTACGAGTCTGCTCTAATCCTCCACCTCGATACTGAGACTGGCAAAGTGCGCACGTGTGTGGAGTACCAGAGCCCTGCTTCGGCGCGAGCCAACGACAACTCGTCAGTGGTATTCAAAAGCGGCACGCTGATCGGCAATACTCTTTACTCTTGTACGTCGACCGAGGTGCTGATTTTCAAGCTGCCCCAGTTCGAGCGCGTCGGATACGTCTCACTACCCTGCTTCAATGATGTTCATCATGTCACTCCCTCGGTCGACGGAAACCTTATCGCCGCGAGCACCGGACTCGATATGGTCATCAAGTTCAACACCGCAGGCGAGGTGCTGGCGGAGTGGTGCGTACTGGAGGAAGAGCCGTGGTCCCGCTTCTCGCGCACCGTTGATTATCGCAAGGTGGAAAGCACAAAACCGCACCTGTCTCATCCCAACTTCGTTTTCCAGTTGGAGGAGGAACTCTGGGTTACGCGCTTGCGGCAGCGCGATGCGGTGTGCCTTAACAAACCAGCCCCGAACAAAGCAGGGAAACGAATCGACATCGGCGTCCAGTCTCCCCATGACGGGCTGGTCTCGGGTAACCGAATCTATTTCACCACCGTGGACGGCAGAATTGTCACGGTCGACCGGCACACGCTGCAGGTGAGTTCGATCACTGATCTGAAAGAGATCAGCAATCGCAACACCCTGCTGGGTTGGTGCCGGGGTCTGCTGCCCGTGGATGATCACACCATCTGGGTGGGCTTTACTCGAGTCCGCAAGACGAAGATTGCGGAAAATGTTCTTTGGGTGCGCAGCGTTTTCCGGGAAGGCATGACGGAGGCGCCGACCCACATCGCACTGTACGACACCGAACGCGGACGCTGCCTCCAGGAATTCGACCTGGAGCCGCACGGAATTAACATTATTTTCAGCATCTTTGCTGAAAACAGTCCCTGATGTTCCGAAGAGATGTTCGAAGGAACTACGACGGAGAAACCGCCATCTTCTTCGCGGCCTCCGAGTTGGTTGCCGCCGAATCGCCGTCGATACATATCCGAAGCCAGGTTTCCAGGTTCAGCAGACGCCAAATCCGATTGCCATGGTCGCGATAGCCGCGGCGGTGTTCTGCAAACAGCCGTTTTAGCGAATCGGGATGAAAGAAACCCCGCGCCAGCGCTCGAGGTTCCAAAAGCATCCGTTCCAGGCGGTCCAGCTGCGGACCTGCAAGCCAGTAAGCCCAGGGCGTCGGGAAACCCATTTTCTGACGGTAGACGATGTCGCGGGGCAGAAGATCCTCAACCGCGGACTTGAGAATGAACTTGCCCGCCAATCCACGGACGGAATACTGGGCGGGAATGCGCGCCGCAAATTCCACCAGCACGTGATCCAGGAATGGCACGCGGCTCTCGATCGAGGCCGCCATGCTCATCTGGTCCTGCTTCATCAGCAGTTCCACCAGGTACGTCTTGATGTCGGTGTAAAGCAGTCGGTGAAGCAGATCGCCGGAGGAGGTCTCCCAGAACTTCATCGATCCGGCATAGGCATCCCCTGCACTGACTCGCATCTCATCGGAGAACATATCGGCTTGCTCGGCACTGGTAAAGGCAGAATAAAAGTTGTCGAAGTAGAAGGAATCCCACGAGCGGCCATCGCGCACCAGAAAGGTGTGCTCCAGCTTGCGACGCAGCCCGGCGCCCAGAGGCCCGGCATCGATGCCGTTGCGCACCCATTTCCTTAGGAAGGAGGGCGTGAGGCTCCGGTACACCTTGTCCATGCGGGCGTTTGCCAGGGTCCACGGGTAGCGCGTGTAGCCTCCCAAAGTCTCGTCGCTGCCTTCGCCGGTCAGAACTACCGTGACTCGCTCGCGCGCCAGTCGGGCGACAAAAGCGAGCGACACACTGGAGGGCCACACGATCGGCTCATCCTCGTGCCAGATAAGCTTGGGCAGGGCTTCAAAGAATTCCTCGCGGCTGAGGCGCACTTCATGGTGCTTGGATCCAATGTGAGTGGCAACCTGCCTGGCAAACGGCAGCTCGCTGTAAGCCTCTTCTCCGTACCCGACGGCAAAGGTCTCGATGGGCTCGCGCCGAATCTTTGTGGTCAGCGCGGCTACAGCGCTGGAATCGAGCCCGCCACTGAGAAATACGCCGAGCGGAACATCGCTCAACAGATGACTGGAGACGCATTGTTCGAGCAACTCGCGATAAGTCTTGACGTAATACTCGCGTGGTTTAGGATCCGGATCCGGGGTCACCGACAGATCCCAGTAGCGAGCAAGGGTCAACTGCCCGTCCTCGCCGATTGCCAGCGTGTGCCCCGGAGGCAGTTTCTGAATCCCGCTATACATGGTCTCGGCGCCGCTCAGGTAGCCGAAGGCCAGGTATTCCGCCAAGGTTCCCCGGTTGAATTCCGCCTTCACTCCGGGATAGGCCAGAATCGTTTTGATCTCTGATCCGAACAGGAACGTGCCCGCCTCGTAGCGGTAATAGAGAGGCTTAATGCCCAGCCGGTCGCGAGCGATAAACAGCCTTCGTTCGCGGCGATCCCAGATCGCAAAGGCAAACATACCGCGCAAATGTTTGACGCATTCCGCACCGTACTCCTCATAGAGGTGAAGGATGGTTTCCGTGTCGCTCCGAGTGCGGTACTGATGGCCGCGAGCCTGCAATTCGGCGCGCAGTTGCTGATGGTTGTAAATCTCTCCGTTGTAAACAATCCACAGACGGTGGTCTTCGTTACTGATGGGCTGGTGCCCGGTTTCAAGGTCAATGATGCTCAGCCGGCGCATGGCCAGGCCGACATTGCCTTCCACGAAGAAGCCGTCGTCGTCGGGCCCGCGGTGCACAATCTGGGCATTCATCGCTGCCAGCGTGTCGCGTTCCGCATGCCTTCGAGGGTCGGGATAGAAGATGCCGCAGATTCCGCACATGATTCTTGATTACTCGCCTGACCTCTTGGTGCCGGATCGGCGGTTCGCCGACAACACCGGTTCGGATTCCAAACTGACGTCTCTCAGTCGAACATGCTGACTCACTGCCTTACTGCTGGAGAAAATTTCCGTCTCTCCGTTGCTCTTCTCTACGATTTCGCAGCGCGTGGAGGCCTCCGAGCACGACACAATTGGGCGTCCACCGATTTCCAAGTGACTGCCATGGCAGAAAATCAGCTTGCGGCTGCCATCAGGATTCAGTCCGAAATACACAAACTCCGCGTCGCTGGTCCACGGTGGCAACTCCCAGCCCCGCGCCCCCGGCCCAAACAGGAAGTAATGTTCCCCATCCTCACCCCGGAGCCGGTATCCATGAACTGACGATCCATGAACTGACGCCGCAGTTCCCTCTCGCTTGGCTTCTGTCCTGCCGTCCATCTTGGCCAGTTCACCAGGCTCAGGAGCATTTTCTCCGTGCGAGGAGAACAAAGTTACAAATTCGGCAGGCAACTCAGCGATTGTACTGAAGCGTGCGACAGGCGCTGGTTCCTTGCGGCCATAAGCCGGAGACCACAACTGCTGCGTTACTTCCTCGGCCCACCCGTGCCCTGCGGCTGTAAGTAATGTTATCCCGTTGTCAGCCGAGGAAAACGAGTGCCCTTTGCGTCGTTTCTGGTGCTGCAGATCCGGCGCTAGATGCCAGAAAATTTCCAGGTGATGCTCGCCCTTGCCTTCGGCAACATCTCGAATCAGGACCAGCCGGCTCTTTAACGAGAAAATGAAGCGCCGATGTACTACCGGCGAGCTCAGACGCCGGTAGCCGTCGTGACTTCCCACAAAATAGTCGAACGTTTCCCCCGTGACCCACCGCTCTGCCGTGGTTCTGGGAAGGTCTTTCCAGGCAAATGGATTCTGCGGATCGGCCTGATTCTGTCCGTCCACCCGCATCGTGTTGTGCGCCGCTGTGCCGCGGAAATTGTTGCGCTCCGGTCCGTCGCCAACGTATTCATAGGTTCCCGGATCGATCAGGAGATTGTGTCCATCCCGACTGATGCACACGCTCAAAGCATCGGCATGACCGTGGCCTGCAGTGCCCGTTCCCTGGCGGCCAGCATCAATCACCAGTTGCTGAGCTGGGTTCGAGTCCGCCATCAGGTATAGACCGGAACCGGAGAGCGCAATGGATTCTCGAGATGGCTCCGCCGACGGCAGTTCGTCGAAGCGGTCTGCCGCATCCGGACCCAACAGCCATAGCGTCTCTTCCTGAACGTCACCTGCCAGGGATTTGAAATCGCTCCTTTGGAACAGGACGGCTCCGGTCGACAGCGGATCCAGCATGTGTTCCGCGCCATTGCGCTGTGGCTCAAAGAGCCGTCCTCCATCGTCGTCGCCCAGCCTGGGCGGCACTCCCGCGCGACCCAGCAAAGACAGAGCATCCAGCATCTTGATCAAAGTTTGATCGAACTGTTTCGGAATGACCATGCCATTGCGCGAGGCCAGAATTCTGGCGTGCAGGAAAAAATCGAGCGCGTAAACGTGGTAATAAACCGATTGTTCGAAATGCAGACCATCACTCTGAACTTGTCGTTCTGATTCCTGCAGCACGATTTTCCAGCCACGTTGTTTCCAATCGGCGGCAGATTTCAGTTCCGGACACAGCGTTCCGATGAAAAAAAGCGCGACCCCCTCGCCGAGCAGATGCGTGTTGGGCGAAAAGTACGTAGAAAGATGGCGTTCAATGTGTCGTCCGCTGATCCCGATGGCCTGCAACCAATCCGCGCGGAACCTCGCAGGATCAACCGCAGGACAAGCCTTCGAATCCTTTAGCAGAAAATAAACCCACAACCACGAGAGACTGCGGAATGCTACCTCCAGGCTGCTGGTCCAGTTGACACCGATCGGATACGAATTTTCCCGCCACCAGTGCTTCCACTGGTCGAACAATTCGGTTGCAAACTTTTCCTTCCCGGATAGTCGATACGCTTTGGCCAGCGTTACCAGGTGTTGGTGGCGATTCAGTTCCCACGTGACTTTGACGTCGCCCGCTTGCTCAAAGTCCAGATAGCGAATGCTATGGAAGGGCTTGCGAGGAGATCGTTTCTCGTGTACCAGGTCCGAGTGCCAATCAATCTCAGTGCCGTAATCGAGATCACGGTATCCCAGCAAATCAAACCGATGCTGGCAAATCCGTTCGGCTCGCGAGAGGATCTCCTCCACTTGCGCCGGCTTGCGACGCTTTAGAGCCTCGACGATGGCCGGTATCTGGTTCTCAGCGAAGAAAAATGAAGGCTCGACTTCTCCGGCTGTATCGCGCAGTGTAGCCGGGAATCCCCCTCCCATCCGGTAGCGCAGGGTGTCGACCCGAGCGTAGGCATACCGCCGCAGGTGATCGCGTAATTCTTCCGCGCTCGCCGACCGCAGCCGCTGCCAGCGTTCCTTCCAGGTCTTGCCCGACATCTTCTCCCTCGACTCTCGCCGCGAGCCCATAACCGGCTTGTCCATCGCCAGTTTCGCTTGTATCCCATTGCAGGACTTACTCTTGGGAACTGCGGCTCGCGATTCGTCCTTCTATAGTATGCCTTGGTTCGAAATACTAGAGGAGTTTGGGGCCAACAGGAATTGGCTTACCGCAGTATGCAACTCCTTGCGTCGGGAAGCCCATTCGGCAGCCGGGTTGCACCCTATCGAGGACGTGCGTAGTAATGTACTTGAATATGCTCAATGCGAGTGGAAGGCTGGGAGTGAGGATCGGTCGGTGAAAATCCTGTGGGTGAAGGCAAACCGGCTCTTGCCCGTGCGCAACGGTGGCAATATCCGTTCTTTCCATATTCTGCGCCAGTTGGCCGCGCGCCACCAGGTCACGCTTCTCTCCTACTATGCCGGAGCCCCGGATGCGGAGTACGAAGCAGAACTTCGACGGGAGTTTCCGGGGGCAATCGGCCTCTGCACCGAGAAGCAGGACTTGACCGGGTTGAGGCGTGACCTGGACTACCTCCTCCACTCCCTTGCCCGCACTCCCTACGTGATCCACCGTGTCGCCTGCCGGCAAGTGCAAGAGATGTTGAAGGCGTGGTTTCAGCAAAGGCGGTTTGATGTGGCCGTCTGCGATTTCTCTCATACGGCTGTGAATTTCCCGAAGAACCTGACGATTCCCTCGGTTCTGTTTCAGCATAATGTCGAGGCCGAAATCTGGCGCCGCCACGCGGCAACCGAGTTGAATCCAATCAAGAAGCGCCTGTACGGGTTCGAATTCAATAAAATGCTGCGCTACGAACAGCAGATGGTAAGGCAATTCCATCACGTGATTGCGGTATCGGAGAACGACCGGCAACTCATGAGCGCATGGGTTGACAAGTCCCGTATCGGCGTGGTGCCCACAGGTGTCGATCTCCAGCAATATCAGCCCGAAGTATCCCCCCGACCGGTGGGACCCTTGGTAATGTTCGTTGGCGCCATGGACTGGGAGCCGAACGCAGACGCGGTGGAATATTTCTGCCAGAAAATCTGGCCCTCGATTCGGGCACGAGTTCCTTCTGCACGATTTCGCATCGTGGGCCGGAATCCGATTCGGCGCGTGCAGAAATTAGCATCGGATTCGGTTGAGGTCACCGGTTCTGTCCCCAGCGTTCTCGATCACTTGCGGGAGGCGGCTGTGGTTGTGGTACCGCTACGCGTCGGGGGCGGCACGCGCCTTAAGATCTACGAGGCCATGGCGGCAGGCAAGGCCGTCGTTTCCACTTCTATTGGAGCGGAGGGTCTCGATGTGCATGACGGTACAGATGTGATGCTGGCCGATGATCCTGGAACTTTCGCCGAGGCCACAATCAAGCTTCTGTGTGATGAGGAATTTCGTCGGCGTTGCGAGCGCGAAGCCGCCCGGCTCGCGGCTAAGTATGACTGGTCAGCGATCGGCGAGCGCTTCGCCGATGTGCTTGGGACGGTGGCCCGCTCGGGACAGCCATTCGCCGATGTGCCAACTGTCAGCGCCTGAACCACAGCCATCGGCCTTGTCTGCCCGGGCTGACGATTCCGTGAACCGGAGCAGCTTGGGTATTGTCGTTGATTCCTAACCAGATAGCCTTGTAGGCCGTGTTACTCAGAGTTACCCCTTTGCCTCCCGTCTTCTCGGCACGTTTCTTGCCGTATGCAGCCCGCGCACCTGTTTGAGCCCCGAGGTTCCAGACCTTCTGTGTGCCCATTTGTCGGATGCGGCACGTACTTCCTATACGTAGGGGCAAGACCTACCGATATCTACCTTTAAGGGTCGAGCCTCGTTACATTTCATTTAGTGAACCTGGACCCGAACGATTAGGTCCCCCCAACTTGAATCGAGGTCAGTCCATTGGTCTTGCAAGGAGCATCCTCCAGCTTCTCCTGCACGCAACAGCGGTGCACATCCCTCCAGCGCATCACGATATTCCTGCTCACTTGCGGATGGTTGACGATTGCGTCCGGCTGCAGCCTGATTGGTTTGGATCAGACCCCTGGATCGGGCGTTCGAGTGGCTGTTTCGCCGAGCACGGCCACGCTCAGTCCGGCGACGCAGCAGCAGTTCACCGCAACCGTGCAAGGGACCAGCAATTCGGCCGTCACCTGGGCGGCGTCCGGCGGGTCGATCACGAAAGACGGAGTCTTCACTGCACCGGCGACAGGCGACGGAATCCAGGTCACCATCACGGCGACGAGCGTTCCCGACCCGACTCAACGTGCCGCAAGCATGGTAACGATTCAGAATGGGTCGCAACTGGCGATTACAACTTCATCCCTGAGCGGAGCGGTGGTCGATACTCCTTACGATGGGACACTGGCCGGGAGCGGCGGAACGCCCCCGTATCGGTGGAAAATCTCCTCAGGATCGCTCGCGCCCGGCATCGAATTGCAGGCTGACAGCGGCGCGCTCGCCGGTATTACCAGCTATCCTGGGCAATATTCCTTCACAGTGAAGGTCACCGACAGCGCCTCCCACTCCACAAACCAGAGCCTGACACTAGCCGTCTCGGCCGCCACGAATAGCAATTTTGACGGGCCCGCCGAGTTGCCTCGCGCGTATCTGAGCACCACCCTCGCTGACACTCCCGCTCCCGGCTCCACGACGACAGTGAATGCGGGTGGCGATCTGCAGGGAGCGCTGAACAACGCCAGCTGCGGAGATACGATCAAGTTGCAGGCCGGCGCGACCTTTACCGGGGGACAGTTCACCTTGCCGGCGAAAGCCTGCGATGACCAGCACTGGATCATTATCCGCACCAGCGCTGCCGATGCCAGCCTGCCGCCCGAGGGTACGCGCATGACTCCGTGCTACGCCGGAGTTGCTTCCCTGCCTGGCAGGCCTGCCCTCACCTGTAGCTCGACGCAGAACGTGCTGGCAAAGCTTGTCTATTCGGGGGTTGGGGATGGTCCGCTTATTCTCGCCCCCGGCGCCAACTATTACCGCCTGTTGGGGTTGGAGATCACACGAGCGCCCGGAACAGGGTCGGTTGGTGCTCTGCTTTCAAGCAAGGGCAGCGCAGCCGATCACCTTGTGGCCGATCGTATCTGGTTGCATGGCACGAGAGCGGACGATACCGTAGTCGGGTTCAGCGTTAACGGCATGACCAATGCCGCCATCGTCGACTCCTACCTCAACGACTTCCATTGCACCTCCATCGTCGGAACCTGCACCGATTCCCACGCAGTGAGTGGCGGTCTCGGTTCCTTGGCTGGAGGCCCTTACAAGATCGTCAACAATTTCCTGGAAGCTTCCGGAGAAAACATAATGTTCGGCGGCGGCGCGGCGACCACCACCCCGGCCGACATTCAGATTCAGAGCAACCATCTCTTCAAGCCTCTTCTCTGGCAACAAGGGCGGGCTGGTTTTATCGGCGGTGAACATGGATATCCCTTCACTGTCAAGAATCATTTTGAGCTGAAAAATGCTCAGCGCGTGCTCTTCCAAGGCAACATCCTGGAAAATAATTGGGGCGGCTTCACCCAGCATGGCCACTCGATCCTGTTGTGTCCCAAGAATCAACATACTTCCGACGGTAACGTGTGCCCGCTCTGCCAAGTCACAGATGTGACCGTTCGCTATAGCACGATCAGCCACGTGGGCGGAGGACTGCAGATGGGCACCTCCATTTCCGCGAGCGGAGCTGGAGGCGAGGCTTTGGCCGGGGCCCGGTGGAGCGTCCATGATGTCACCATCGACGACGTAAACGGCGTAGCCTACAAGGGCAGCGGCAATCTGTTGATGATTGCCAATGGTTGGACTACCAACGTGCTCAACAACGTGATGATTAATCACATCACAGGATTTACCGATCCGGCGAACACTCTCCTGTTTGCCTTCGATGCCGTATCCAATCCACCGATATCGGGCGTCACCATCACCAACAACATTTTCGCCACCGGACAGTACCCGGTCTGGAGCACCGGTGGTGGCTCGACCAGTTGCGCCTATTCCGACATCCCCATCACAATTTTCGCGAACTGCTTTAACGTCTATGTCTTCAAGTACAACGTGCTGATCGGGAGCCCCACGAATTTCCCGCCGTCCCGGTGGCCCTTGGGGAACCTCTTCCCCGTCAGCGACGGCAATGTCGGGTTTGTCAACTTCAACAGCGGGAACGGCGGAAATTATGCGCTGCTACCATCGAGTCCATACAAGAATGCCGGCAGTGATGGCAAGGACCTCGGTGCCGACATCAGCGCGGTTCAGGCTGCCATCGCGGGCGCTTACTGAGGCGCATCTCTCGAAATCTCTCCTTCCAGCGAATAGCAGCTTAGAAACAGGGCACTGCGCTCCAGGCGTAGTGCTCGAGTGCACAACCTCTGAAATAGCATAGCCCAGGCACTTGAATTCCCTGCCGCACGGCAAAGTGACACCTGGGAGCGTGTCCCTCCGGTGGTAGTTTCATCTCTGGACGAGTCAACGTCACGCCAGACGCGAACACTGAATCGGATAGACTGCAAGGGCTTAGCTTGGCAGGAAATCCACCTGGGGTGCTGACCACCAAGAGAGGAATGGGAAATTGGATTCAGAAGAAACCATAGCCAGCCCTGACAAGACAGCATTCGCTGCCACCGCTCCCCAGGTTGACACCAGCCCCGGGCGAATGGACCGGTCTCTGGCCGGTAGCCTGGCCTGGAGAGCTGCTGCCGACTGGGCCAGTCAGATTCTGAGTTGGGCATCCTTGTTCGTTGTCGTTCGGCTGCTTACCCCAGCGGACTTTGGTTTGGTGGGCATGGCTCTGATTCTCCTGCCTTATCTCCGCTGGGTCAGCGAATTCGGAATCAGCCGGACGATTGTCACTTTCCGGGATCTCGACGAAGACCGGATCGCGCAGTTAAACACCATCGCCGTTTTTTTTGGCTGCGTCGGATTCGCTATCGCGGCTGCGCTTTCGCGGCCGGTGGCCGCTTTCTTCCGAACCCCGAAACTTGTCCCGGTAATCTTAGTGGCGTGCTCTTCGCTTTTTCTCTGGGGGATCCGCGCGGTCCCGGAAGGGCTCCTCACCCGCGACCTGCGCTTCCAATTCATTGCGGTGGTGGAAACGGTATATTCCATCGTCTCCGCCATTGTGACGCTGGGACTGGCATTCCTTCACTTCGGATATTGGGCGCTCGTTTTGGGCAACCTGACCGGCCTTCTGGCCCGCAGCATACTGCTGCTATGGGCGCGGCCTCATCGCTTTGCGATTCCTCACCTGGCAGCTCTGCGCAAGGAATTACTGTACGGCTGGCACATCCTGGTCTCTCTGCTGGCCTTCAACTCCTATCAATTGATGGATAACGTGACTGCCGGCCGCGTGCTGGGGCAAGCCGCGCTCGGGGTGTACACCATGGCGTGGAGCCTGGCCCATGTCCCCCTCGAGAAAGTGACTTCTCTGGTCACCACGGTGATACCGAGTTACCTTTCCGCGGTTCAGAACGACGAAGAGGCCCTGCGGCGCTATGTCCGCACAATTACCGAGGCCGTCGCTCTCGCCACGTTCCCTGCCACGATCGGATTGGGACTGGTTGCGCACGAACTGATTCCGCTGGTTCTCGGCCAGAAATGGAATGGTGCCATTCGGCCAGTCGAAGTGCTTTCGGTGTACGCCGCACTGCGCTCGATTGTCGCGCTTCTCTCCAAAGTCCTAACCTCAGTGGGAAATGCCCGCTACGTGATGTGGAACGACCTCGCGGCGTTGGTCATTCTCCCGATCGGTTTCTATATCGGCAGCCACTGGGGTGTCAGCGGAATCGCCTGGGGATGGGTCGTGGCGTATCCAGTTGTGGTGATCCCGCTTTATTGGAAGACGTTGCAGACCATCCACATGAAAACCGCAGAGTATGTTCGTGCCGTGCGGCCAGCGCTCGATGGTGCCCTGGTGATGGCGGCGGCAGTCCTGGCGATAAAGTGGTTTCTACCTGCTTCGCTGCCCATGGTGGTCCGCCTGATCCTGGAAATCGTCACGGGTGCCCTGGTCTACGTCGGCACGGTCATGGTCCTCCATCGCGAGCGTGCTTTGAGTTTCCTGCGTCTGGCGAAAAGCTTCCGCCGCAAGAAGGCTTAGGAAAGTTGCAACAATTGCGTAGGCCTGGCGCTGGGTGTGAAGTGGAAATTGCGGACGTCGAGATTCGCGCTTCCCCAACAGGCCGGCCGTGAAACAGATTGACAGAATTTCTCTCTGGGCATTAGCGTCCAAAGGGACGGCATTTCATCCATGACGGTTTCATCTACTCTGAGTGCACCCTCGCCGGGCGCCGCAACAGCGCGCCTGCAGGTGCGGGTCTTTGACTCGCTGGAGTCGATGGAATTCCTTCGGCCAGCATGGGACAAGTTGCTCGCAGAGGTTCCCACCTCCAGCACTTTTTCCACCTGGGAGTGGCTCGCCGCGTGGTGGCGCGCCTTTGGCCAGGGGCAGGAGTTGCGGTTCGTGGCTTTCTTCGATGCTCGCGAAGAGCTCACGGGCATCGCCGCGCTCGCAGCCAAGGATCACACCGCGGTTCGCGGTTGCCGCCTTCGACTGCTTCGACTCATGGGCGACGGAAGTGGGGACAGCGACAATCTGGATGTGATCGCGCGGCCCGGGTTTGAGGACGCAGTCGCTGACGCCTTTCTGCAATATCTCGAGTCCAGCCGCAGCAGTTGGGATTTCTGCGCGCTCAACACCTTGCCTTCCTACTCTCCCACGGCACAGTCTTTGGTGCAACGGCTTCAATTGCGGAGTTGGCCCTATTTCACTTCCCAGCGCCACGGTTGCGTCATCGACCTCCCAGGAGATTGGGAGTCCTATCGCAAGCAGCTCAGTTACAACGAGCGCGGACAACTCGGCAAATATATGCGGCGGCTCGAAAGAGAGTACAAAGTGCGTTTCCACCAGGCCACCGAGCCTGATCTGGACTCATGCTTGCAGTCCTTTTTCGATCTTCACCAGAAGCGCTGGGTGAGCCAAGGCGAGCCCGGCAGTTTCGTTTCCCCAGCTCGAAGGCAGTTCTATCAAGATATTTCTCGCTCTTTTCTGGAACGCGGATGGCTCCAATTGTGGATGTTGGAACTCAATGGCGTCAACGTGGGCGCCGAGTATGATTTCCTCTGGAAGGAAACTGTCTACTGCCTACAAGGCGGATTCGACACCGCCATGGCCTCCGGACATATCGGCTATGCCCTGCGCGGTTATGTGCTCCGACAATTAATCGAGAACGGCGTCGCGCATTATGACTTTCTGGCTGGCCGGCAATCGTATAAAGGGCGGTGGGGCGGCCGGGAAACCACTTATTTGGACCTTCATTTCGCCCGGCCAAGAACTCTTGGAGCGCTCTACTTGAGGATAAAACATGAATCGGCACGCGCCAAGGAGTGGCTCCGTGGGCAGCTGCCCAAGAGAGCCTGGGATGTACTGCGCAACGTGAAAGCTGCCGGGGAATCTCGCGAAAAAACAAGTCATAGCGCTTCGGCCGCTACGAAGGAGTCGGATCAATAAACGCTTTAGGATGGAGCTGGGCCGGCCGGTTTGCCTGCGGAGAGCCCTAACGGCGTCCCGAAAAAGCCCCCAGCACCTTCCGTGTGGCCTGTGCGACGGCTTCGATGCGGGCCTTGTATCGCCCTAGTTCAAAGCGACACGCATAAAGAGTGCGGGGCCAAACTCCCCGATTGAAAACGCACTGGAATGTTCTCGCTCTCGTGTGTTCCGTCCATTCCATTTTCCAGTCTTCCCGAATTCCCATGACGTACTCAGAAATGCCGCGCTCCACCAAATCGCGCAGGATCGCTTTGACGATCACATGCCCCGGAGCGTAGTCGCGGTATTTCTCATCATAGGCACTCTTGGCTGCCCAGTATCGTCCGCGGTAGGTGAACCCGATATGCGCGGCAATGGACCGGCCGTCCAACTCCAGGTTGTAAAGGCACAGGTAGTTGAATCTTTGCGCTTCCTTGATCACCTCGTCGAAAAACTGCTGCCGGTTCGGGTCAGAGAGAATCGCACCCGAACCCTGCGCCTTCCGGCCGCTTGATTCCATCTCATAAAACCGCTGAATCTCTTCTGGAGTCGCTTTGTCCGTACGGGTTAAGCGAATGGTTCCGAGGGCAGCAAGCTTGGCTTCACGGTTCTTAACTTTGGAATTCAGCTTAGGATGCCGAGGATAGTTCCCCAACTCCTTCAGCGCGCCAGGTCCCTGCGGGATGGCGAAAAATGCAATCAGGGGTATTTCCCAGTTGCCGGTCAGGTAACCTTCCGCTCGCGCTATCTCGGCCAGACGCTCAATCTTGGCCCCCCGCAAGACCGATGGAAATTCCAGAACGTCCCAGCCCTTCAGCTTTTTCAGGAAATTCCAGATCGCGTGCATCGCCTCCTCTTCATCGACATCGGCCACGCAGAGAAGATCGATTCCCACCCCCCACATGGTCGGAGGAGCGCTCAGCTTCCGTGCCGGAACACGCCAAAATTTGCCGGTCTCGAGCTTGAGTGGCAGAACAGCGCACAGCCGTCCCGCTCGGCGAACGGTAACCACCATCACTTTGGCTTTAGGCCAGCGGGCACGAAGTGCGGCACGGATCCATTCCGGGCGCCAGTAAGGCGGATCATCGGGAACGTGCGCGAGCATTTGCCGCCATTCGTCGGCAATTTGATCGAACGCATCCAGCCCGCCGCCCTTCACTAGCTCAACCATCAGTGCCGGGCTCACTCCTCCGGCGGGCGAAGCCTCAGGCTTCGCTTCCCGACTGCACTCCGCGATTAATTCATCAGTCATTCGTAATAGCTGCCGTGATTGCTGCCGTTATTCCGCTGCGGCCTTACTGACCTTCCCCTCACTCTTCGCGAACTCCCATACGTTGAATATCGGCGATCCTGGCGAGGGGAGTGCTCGACTTCAGCCACAGTTTCAGATCCCAGAACGCCGGATAGAGGACGCTCATCAGTCGCACCGCCAACGTGGGAGTCGTTTTTTTTGGCGAACTCTCGCACTTATATCCCACTTGCTCCAGGAGATCACCGAGCACGCTCTCCAACTGCGCAAGCTCAGCAGGCGCGACTAATTTTCTCCATCGGCCAACCGGGCTGAGGTCTTTTTGAGCACTATCGGATCGGAACGAAGAATTCGGACTCTGCACGGAGCCCAGCGCCTCCCCCCGAATGCGGTCATGGTCCAAGTCTTGCTCGATAAAACCTGACAGTTGAGCTAACGTCTGCTGCGGCTTATTGACCAAGTCTTCGTAGTGGACTTCCAGATAATCCGGCCCCATCTCGCGACCATATTTTCTGCCTTTACCCACAATCCATTTCCAGAAGATACCCGCCACGATCAGGCTCCGCTGCCGGTCCCAGAAAAAGGGACGGATCCACTTGATCTTGTTCAATGAGACGGCCACGTCTCTGCCATCGCGAATGATGTGCACGATCAGTGCATCCGGGATCAGCTTCTTAACCGTTGGCAGATACAGCATATGCAGCGGCGTCGATTCTGCCCATCGCCCCTTTCCCTGCTTGCGAGCGATCGTCTCCATCAGGATGCGCAGAAAATCGCCGGTGTTGCGACACTCGTTCAGGACCCGGGGCTCAATTTCCTCGCGCGTCAGTCCCGACCGTTCAAACAGCATGCTTCGGAACCACACGTTCAACAGTCTCTGCCGATTCCCCCTGCGGCTTAGATTGCCGAACCGCAATCCCAAAAGGTTAAAGGCGTTGCTTTCGGAGTGGTAAACGGCGAAGCCGCCAGAGGAGAGCAGCATGTGATAAAGCAGCTTGGTTCCAGAGCGGCCGCAACCCAGCACGAAAACTGGCGCCGTTTTTCTGCTGGTTGGCTCCGCACCGTCACCCGCCTTGCGCTTCGCCTCGGTCGCACTCAGTTCTGCCGCCATGGCCCGGCCCTCTTATCCTGGTCCTCAAGTCGAATTCCTGGTCTGTCAAAATCTGGGTGTGCCACAATGACGATGCCACAATGACGAAACCGATGCTCAGGGCGCCGAGTCCGCTTGTGCAGCCGGGTCGGCCAGTTCCAACCCGGACAAGCTGGCCAGCCGTCCCAAAGGGGTCTTGGTTTTAAGCCACTGCTTTGTGCCAAGAAAGCCAGGATAGACTGAACGGAGCCAACTTTCGCGCAGCCCCTGCTTTCGTTCCTGCTCTGAGGTGGTAAGCCCGTACCCCAGGTCGGTCAGGCAGTTCCCGACGAGCGCCTCCAACGCACACACTTCCTCGCGCGCCAGTCGAGCCTTCCACCGGTTCACTGGGTCGGGATGTCCCTTGGAGCCTTGCTCGTCAAGAAAAGAAGAGTTGGATTCCTGCAACCTGCCCAGCGCGGTGCTCTGGATGCGATCATAATCCAGGTCGTGGTCCAGGAACTCCCCGAGCCTCTTCAGCACACGATGTGGCTCCCTAACCAACTCTTCATAGTGAACTTCGACGTAATCCGCGGGAAACAACCTCCCGTGATGCTGGCCGTTGCGGACCATCCACTCCCAATACAGAGCCGTAGCCTGCAGGCTCCTCGACCCGCGGTCCCAGGGAAGGGGTCGGAAACCGCCCATCTTCTTTAGCGACAGCGCGATATCCCGGCCATCTCGAATAATATGAATGAAAAGCGCTTCGGGAATGTCAGCTTTTATTTCGGGAATATGAAGCACATTGTCGGGTTCATAAACAGCCCATCGGGCGACGTTCTGGTTTCGGGCAATCTCGTCCATCGCAATCCGTATAAAGTCGCCTCCCGTCTTGCACTCCCGCTGAACTTTCGCGCTCAATTCAGCGGCATCCAGGCCCGACCTCCGGAAACCTTTGCTCCGCAGCCAGATTTCCATCAATTTGGTTCGATTCTCCGGCTTCTCCAGTCCACCCACGCGGGGGATCAGCACCTCGTAAACCGGCAGAAATCCCCGGTATACGGCAAAGCCACCTGCCGAAAGCAGGATGTCATAAAGGAGATTCGTTCCCGATCGATGACAACCCATGACGAACACAGGGCACCGGCTTCGCGCTAATGCTGGATGGTTGCTCAGATGAGTATCCGAATTGCTCCGGGATTTGCTCTGGGGGTGGAGCTTGTGGGCCGCAGAACACCAGTATACCATCCCGCAACATCGATTCTCAGTCGCCGCCGACACAGCGAACATCATCTCAAGAGACGTGATTGCCCTCGTCCGGAAGACCCTCTTTGCTTGCAACGCCCAAGTCCGTACCGAGTTTGGTATTCTCAGGGATACTGGACTTTGGAGAACAACATGACCGGTCGTAATGGGCTCGCGAGCATCTGTCTCGCCTTATTCGTGTTCGTTTTCATGCGTGTGCCTCCAGCTCGAACCACAGAGCCACCGAGTTCCCCGGAGAAACCCGTTACCCTGACGAGCTATTCGGCCCGGACCGACCGCCGCGTCGAAAAGTACCCCGACACGCTGCCTCCCTTGGGACCGGCAGGCTCGGTGTTCACCGATCCCACCTTCGGATCGAGAATGGCTCGGGTCACCGATGCGGCCACCGACCCACGGAAGCCCGGCCAGTCTTTCCATACGCCGTCTTCGGCGCAGGCCAACATCTGGAACAGCACGAGCACGAAGTTCTACGTTGTTGAGATGGGAGGGCGGTTACTCCTGTACGATTTCGACGGATCCAAGATGGCGGCGCGGTTCAGCGAGGCGCCCGAGCTAGGTTGGAGGCCGGAGGTCGAATTCAGCTACCGGCAGCCCAACATCCTCTACGGCCTGAGCGGCGGGTATCCCACATTTGAGCAGTATGACGTCGTCACCAGGAAAGTCGCGACCCTGCACAATCCCAAGGATTGCTTAAAGCTATCTTCCGACGATCACGGCGCCGACATTTCCACCACCGCCGACGATCGCCGTTTCATGGGCGTGTTTGGTCCGCGGCAAGGCGACAACTACATCACTTACGTTTACGATCGCGATAAAGGATGCCGCTGGTTCAATACAAAAACCGGCGAAGTCGGCGGCCAATGGGGGCCCCAGGGAAAGATCTCCGGAGTGGAGAGCTTTACGATCCACGACGCTCGCATCTCCAAGGGCGGGGACTTCGTGGTTATCACGGGCGGCGGGGAGGGACCCGTAGTATGGGAAGTGGCCACGTTGAACGCAGTTCTCTGTACCCGGCAGAATCCCATGGCTTGCGGTGGCCACCACGCTATCGGCTACTCGCTCATGGTGAACCCCACCGGGATGAAGCATCCCATGGAAATCCTGGCTCGACCATTGAACCATTTGGAGAAGACTTCGCAGCTGATCGCGGAACTGCCAGATCACGGCGTCTGGTTTGACAAACACTTCTCCTGGAACAACGCCGATCCCCAGGATAGCAATCCGGTCTGCCTGTCCACCTACACCCCGGCGAATCCCAGCACAGAAAAAACTCCTCTCACCGTCGACCAGCCGTGGGTGAACGAAATTGATTGCATCGAAATGGACGGAAAAGGCTCCCAGGTGTGGAGGTTTGCTCACACCTATAGCACCGCGAAGAACGGCTTCTGGTCGACCCCACGAGGCAACGTCTCGCAAGACGGCCGCTTCTTCGCTTTCACCTCGGACTGGGAGAATTCGTTGGGCCGCGGCCAGGGCTACCGGCATGACGTTTTCGTCGTTGAGCTGAAGTGAGGCAGACGCTCGCAACGCACCCTCGCCACCAGTTCGATCGTCTTCGCCCTGCGGTGCCCGATGCAGCGCCAGTAACTTGCTGCAGCGGACTTTCAGGTGATAGTCTCAAGCCCGGTTTTACGTAGACTACCGCAGTGAAAGGCCTGCAAGCGCATTTGAGGCTGAAGTATAGGGGAAAAGCAATGGGGAGCTTCTGGAAAGGATTCACCGCGTACTCCAGGGCGGTCACCAAGCGGCAGTTCGCTGCGCGGGCACTTACCGTCTACCCCGATGACACCTTCCTGGTCTCTTTCCCTAAATCGGGCAACACCTGGACCCGCTTTCTCGCTTGCAACATCATCGACCCCGATCATCCCGTTACGTTCGCTGCGTTGGAATCACGGATTCCCGAGATTTATGACGTGACCGACCGGGCCCTGCGCCGCTTTCCCCGGCCCCGCATCATCAAGAGCCATGAGGCCTTTGACCCGCGCTATAAAAAAGTCATCTACATCGTTCGCGATCCTCGGGATGTAGCGGTCTCCTATTACGAGTTCCAGCTCAAGCGCCGCGTCATCTCGGAAGCCACGAGTCTGGAAGACTTCATCCCGATCTTCCTCGAATCGGGAATTGAACCCAAGATTGGTAATTGGGGCGATCACGTCCTGAGCTGGCTGGCTACGCGACAGGGCCATGGCAATTTTCTGCTTCTCCGTTATGAGGATATGAAGCTGAAGACGCAAGAGGAAGCCACCAAGATCGCCAACTTCCTCGGATTCGATTCGAGTCCGGAGCGGATCGCGCGCGCCGTGGACTTGAGCTCTTTCGACCGAATGCGCAAGCTGGAGAGTGAAGAATCTCGTCAGTGGAAAGAAACTAGGAAGACGCGCCAGGACAAGCCATTCGTTCGCAAAGGAGTCGCGGGAGGTTGGAGATCGACCTTGCCCGAGCGTTCTGTCGCCCAGATTGAATCCGCGTGGGGCCATATTATGCGCATGCTCGGCTATGCACTGGCGTCTTCCGTTCAGCCTCGGCCTCTACCCCAGCCCTGGTCTTCCGCAGGCGTCCTGGCAGGAGACGCGGTTCGCCAGTCTTCCTAGCAAATGCGCGGGCAGCCGCGGGTACACCGCACATCGTTTTTGTTTTTCTCGAGCCATGGGAGATTCACGCTTGAAGCGTTGGGCCAAGAAGGCCTTGGTAAAGTCAGCCATCCTCCGGACTGCGGCCCGACTGAAGCCACCGGCTGCCGTTATCCTGGCGTATCACTCCGTTCGCGACGAACCGGAACGCGACAGCAACTGGATCGCCCCGGGCATCACCCACACGACCAAGGTGTTCACGCGACACATGGAGCTGGTCGCCCGCAAATTTCATCCTGTCACCCTGGAGGACATTCTGCTCTTCGTGAAAGGCGAAAAAGTCTTACCGCCTCGCGCAGTGGCAGTGACTGTCGACGACGGCTACCTCGACAACCTCGAAGTCGCGGCCCCGGTCCTCAGCCGCTTTGGGATTTCTGCCGCGTTCTATCTCACCGTCGGCATGATCGGGCAACGGGAAGCGCCGTGGTTCTGTCGCGTTCGCCACGCATTCATGACAACTCCGTGCACCCGGTGGGATAGTTCTTCGCACAACGGCTCGTTGCACAACAGCATCTGGGATCTATCTTCTCCCCCCGCCCGCGATGCTGCTCTGCTGGCTGCCTACGACATCTGCGCGCCCCTGGTGTCCCAAACTCAGGATGAAGCTGTGCGCACCATCGAGCTGGAACTGCGAGTCCGGCGCACGATTCCAGAGCATCGCCTGATGATGAACTGGGACGAGGCCAAGGCTTTGCGCAGAGCCGGTCACGTCGTAGGGTCGCACACGTTGACACACCCGAATGTGGCACACGTGGCGCACTGTGAGGCGCAGCAGGCGGAGCTGGAGGAGTCAAAATCTCGAATGGAGCAAAGCCTCGGTGAACCGGTGGTTCACTTTTCCTATCCCCACCCCGCGTTGAACCCACAGTGGAATCAGCAGACGCTGAAAATTACCCGCGAGGCGGGATACTTGACCGCAGTGACTACCACCAAGGCGCCCGTGGTCATCGGTACAGATCCGCTGCTTCTCAGCCGTCTCAATGCGCCCCGTCCAGAATACGAATTTCTCTGGAACCTGGAGCGCGCGTTCCTCCGGCCACCAAACGCGTTCGCGTCTACTCTCCCTGCACACGCATCCAAGCCATGATGGTTTAGCGGGCACGAGCGGTTCAATGCCCTGCGTGTGTTTTCAGTTCCATGGCTTAAAATCATCCGGGAGCCATTTGATCGTGATCCTGAACCCGATGAAAACACTGCTGATATGCCACGACGGTGCGCAATTGGATCAGGTGGTATTGGCCCGGTGGCTGAGTTCGTTCTCGAATCTTGTGGGGGTCGTCATTGTCCAGGAGCCCGCGAGCCGAACCTGGCGCCGCATACGGCGCGAGGTCAAGCGCATTGGGGTCCTTCGTTTTCTCGACGTGCTGGCGTTCCGCTTTTATTACCGTTTTTTTCTCGGCGGCAAAGACCAGCGCTGGGAGCGACAAGAGTTGCAACAGAAGTGCCTTATCTACGACGATATCGCTTCGGACACCGCGATTTTTGAAACATCGAGCCCGAACACTCAGGAGACAGAAGCATTTATCAGGAGCATGAATCCCGACATTGTTGTGGCGCGCTGCAAAGTATTACTGAAAGAGAGCATTTTTTCGATTTCGACCCGGGGAACATTTGTCATGCATCCTGGGATTTGTCCTGAGTATCGAAACGCGCATGGATGTTTTTGGGCGCTCGTCAATCGCGACCTGAATAAGGTTGGCATGACGCTGCTCAGAATCGACAGGGGAGTCGACACCGGACCGGCGTTCGGCTACTACACCTATCCGTTTGACGAGATGCAGGAATCGCACATCGTCATCCAGCACCGAGTCGTGCTGGAGAACCTCGACGCCCTGCGCACCAAGTTCCTTGAGATCTTCAATGGCTCTGCCATCCCGCTGAATACCTCAGGACGGCCGTCTGCCGCGTGGGGGCAACCTTGGTTGACCAGGTACCTAGCGTGGAAATCGCGCGCGAAAAGGGGCCCTCAATGAGAGCCGCCTGTCTGCTCTATCATGATGTCGTCGAGAGCACCGACTGGGAGTCGAGCGGTTTCACTGGTCCCGGAACGGCAAAATACAAATTGAGTCGACCTGACTTCGAAGCCCATCTTGCGGCCATCGCAAAGGTACGCGACACCCCTTCGTGCACTGCACACGAACTCGCAAATGCAAGTGATGAGAGGCTTCCTTTTCTTCTGACCTTCGACGACGGCGGCGAAAGCGCTGTCACCCGCGTCGCCGGCCTTCTCGAGAAATATGGGTGGCACGGACATTTTTTTGTCACCGCCGGCCAAATTAACAGGAAGGGCTTCTTGAACACGGAGCAGATTCGCCGCCTGAGAAGAGAGGGTCATGTGATTGGCAGCCATTCGTTTTCTCATCCCGTCAGAATGTCACACTGCAGCAAGGAGGAATTGACCGACGAGTGGACCAGGAGTCTCAAAATACTCTCCGATATCCTCGGCGAACAGGTTGATACCGCTTCTGTCCCCGGAGGCTATTATTCGCATCGGGTTGGTGAAACAGCCGCTGCCGCAGGGGTTCGAGCGCTGTTTAATTCTGAACCCACGACCGCGGTTCACGCTGTTCTCGGCTGTCTGGTGGTCGGCAGGTACAACATCTTCAGAGGAATGCCACCCGGCGTCTCTGGGGACTTGGTTTCACTTCATTCGGCAGCGCGTTCCAGGCAATGGCTCTACTGGAATTTTAAGAAAGTCGCCAAGAGAGTCGCAGGTCGACCTTACCTGGCCGTTCGCCAATGGGTCCTGCGAAAGGGATGATGAGTGAGCCGTGGACCGTGGGCAAGATACTCCAAGACGTGCGTGCCTTGAGTTGGCCGTGGCATTGCTGAGTTTCGTCAACCGAACAGACGCGCCCAGATCAGCTTCAGCGACTCCATGAACCAGGTTTTCGCGTAAAGCCGTGTACGCCACCAACCGCGCGCTTGAAATTCAGGGTCAGGCACGCCATACACCCAGAGGTGAGCCGATGGATCCTCTTTGGGCAGAATCTTTCTCCACAGCATGCCCGCGCGCCGCGTGTGATAGTCAGAAGTCACGACCGCCACATTTTGCCATCCCTGTTGCCGGATGCAACGTCCGAGCGTGCGCGCTTCGTCTTCGGTGGAGTTCACCTCCGGCCCGGTCTGGCAGAAGTCCACGCGGCTTGCCAGTTCTGCCCCGTAATTCCGCTCTAGGTAGCGGCGCGCCATCGGAGCGATCGGCTCACCCCAGTAGGACTGTTGGGGCACGCTCAGCAAAACTCGGTTCGCGTTTCCCTGCTGCAGAAGACGCATCGCCCCGGCGATGCGCGCGATCTCGCCCGTAATCGAACCCTGTAACACCACGGCCGCATCCAGACGAGGCGGCAGCGGATCTCTCGCGATCAGCAAATCGCCGCCCCATCGCAGCAGCGAAATCACGACGGCTACAGCGGCAAGGAAAACTCCTATGATCCGGCGGCGCCAACGGTGCGATGGATTCAACAGAACCTCATGAGCCGTGCGACGCTCTCGAAGCCGGCTCCACGCGGGCCAAGTCTGCCGGGCTGGTCAGTTTCGGGTTCGCCATCGATCGATATATCTCCAACCACTGTTCGCGGACTGCTGTCCACCGATAGCGCCGCGACCCTTCGTAGGCATTCCGCGCCAGGCGGTCCGCCAATTCAGGATCAGTCAGCAAGCGGATCACATTTTGCGCCAGCGCCTCAACGTCGCCCGGTTCCGAGAGCAGTCCCGTGCGCTCGTGCTCAACCAGGAAGCGCATGCTCTCCGGAGCCGTGGTTACAACCGGCGTTCCCGCGCCAAATGCCTCGATCACCGAAACCGGCATGTTGTCCACGCGTGAAGCATTGATGAAAATGTCGGCCCGATCGTAATACCGTCCAATTTCCTGGCGCGAAGCGACCCCGGCAAAGTTCACCCCCGACAACTGCAGTTCGTCGATCAGGCTGCGGATCTGCGCTTCTAGCGGGCCTTTGCCCACCAGATCGAGCCGCGCTTCCGGAAACGTTCGCTGCACCTGGGCGAAGGCGCGCACCACAATATCGATGCAGTAGTAAGTGTGGAATCCCCGCGTGCAGATCAGATGCGGGCGCAACGGTTTCCGAGTTCGGAAAGTGAATTGCTCCAGATCGACGATGTTCGGCACCACTTGCCCCTGCAGTCCAAATTCCCGGAATACCTTCACCAGATACTCCGAAGGAACGACCAGCCGGTCCGCCCGCTTGAGTACGGGCCGCGCGCTGCGAAACCGCTTCAGATGATTGCGCGCCTCGCCGCTGCGGTAGTTGATCAGAGTCTTGGTGCCGCGCAGACGAGCAATCAGCCACGCCGGCGCCGGCGCCAGCAGGAACGACCAATACGAAGCCGAAAAGATGTGGGCCACATCCACGCCCTTCAAATTTCGCCACAACGACAGAGCGTAGATGGGTTCGCGAATTATCGTGCGGAGAAACGGAACACGCTCAGCCCATCGCAGTCCCCACGGAAAATCCGGATCAACGGCAATGAACCGGGCGTCCACATCAGCATCATTCTGCCAGTGCCGTAAAAACAAATCCGCCTGCACCGCCTGACCCCCAACAAACCGCAGCGTCGGCGCGACTAACGCCACTCGCAATCGTTTCGCGCGCATCGAGATTCGCCTGCTCGACACACCCGCAGCTGGACGCCAGCTGTTTCTGGCCAGCAGTTCCGTGTATAGCTGTTGATATTGGTCTCGAACAATTTCGCGGCTGAAGTTCTGTTGCGCAAACTCCCTGGCATTTCTTCCGAAGGCGGCGCGCTGCGCCGTATCCCTGAGCAAGCACTCCAAAGCCGCAGCCAGAGCACCCTCGTCATCTGGGGGAACCAGCAGTCCGCGCTGCTCGCTTACCAACTCCGGATTTCCCCCCACGCGCGTGGCCACCACCGGAACACCCGCCGCCATCGACTCCAGCGCAACGTTCGACAGACTCTCCGATGCCGAAGGCACGACCGAAAGATCCATCGACGCGAGCAGGGCCGAAATGTCTCTCCGGTCGCCGAGAAATTGGACTCGATCGCGCAGCCCCAGCTTTTCCGCCTCTTGCTCTAGTTCCGAACGCAGAGGACCGTCCCCCACCAGCAAAAACTCCACATCCGGAAACTTGTCGTGAATTCGTACCGCCGCCCGCAGGAAAACGTGGTGGTTCTTGTAACGCGCATTCATGCGAGCGATCATGCCGACGCGCAGGACTCCGGGGCGGCGGGGCAGCGCGGGTGCAATGTCTTCAAAGGCTTCCGGCGCGAGTGCATTGCCGATCACCACCACCCGGCGTTCCGGCAGTCCTTCTTCGATCAGGCGATCCGCCGCTGCTCGAGAATTGCAAACCACGGCATCGCACCAGCGAAACATTGCAGCCTGCGCACGAGACTGGGCGCGCGTCAGCAAATCTCCCATTTGCCGCTGGCTACCAAGAACAACCGACATCCGGGCCAGCCGCGCGGCCGGGATCAGCGTCAGGTTGGAATAGAAATCGAATGCGTGAGTGATCGCAATGCCAGATCGCCGCAAATGGCGGGCCAAGCCCAGCCGTGCTCGCACCGACCGCAGACCATACAAGCTTCCGCCTAACGGGAAATGCTGCATCTCGCCCAGATTTTTCGCAAACGGCCCGCCCTGCTGCAGACAACCCAAGTGCACGTCAAACGCTGCCGGGTCAAGCGATCGAGCCAACTCGGCAAACTGGCGCTCGCTGCCGCCAGTCTCCAGGCTATCGATCATCAAAAAGATCGGAGTACGAAGGTCAGTGAGACGATCGGTGCCGGGAACTGCGCCTGCCTTCGCGCTGGCGGAGTCCCGCGTGGAATTCTCCAAGCCTGCGATGGAATTCTGCGGCGAGGTCATCCAATCGCCCCGCGCATCGCAGTGGCGTGCTCCAGTTGCTCGCGCCAATCTGCGGACTGGAAATTCTCCAGGAAATTGCGGTGCCACATTTCAAACATCAGCAGCCGCCAAATCCGTTGCGAGTGAACTCTCCGGCCCGAGAAATGTTCCTCCAGCAGTCGTCGCACTCCCTCGGGATTGAAATACCCGCGCTGCATAGTGCGCGGCTCCAGAAGCACCGTCATCAACAAATCTTTCAGCTCGTTCCGGATCCAGTGGACCAGCGGCAACGCGAATCCCTGCTTCCGCCGGTAGAGAGCTTCCTTCGGCACGCCCACCCGCTCCGCAAGTTTTGTCAGGATGTATTTCTGCTTCCGGCCGCGCAGCTTCCACTCCGGCGGCAGCCCCGTGGCCCATTCCACAAACACATGGTCGAGGATCGGGGCCCGCACTTCGAGCGAGGCGGCCATGCTCATGCGATCCACCTTGGTCAGAATGTCGGCGGTCATGTAAGTCTTCGTGTCCACATAAAGCATCTGACTCACGGGATCGTCCGCGGGAGCCTGCTCGAAATATCGGAATAGAATGTTTTGCGGATTTTCAATCCCGCTCACCTGCGCCCGGAACTCATCGGAGAGCAGCGACATCTCTCGTTCAAACGCTGGCAGGAACGACACGCCATCCACGTAGCGCTCGCGCCACGGCAGGGAGACGTTGTAGGCAAACTTGCGGCCGTGCATGGCCTCCGGCAGCCGAGGATAGAGGTATTCCCGGTACCAGCGCCACACGGCGTCGGGGACATGCTCGAAAATTCGCCGCCGCGCATGGATTCCATAACGGTCGTAGCCGGCAAAAACTTCGTCGCCTCCATCTCCCGCTAGCGCCACAGTCACATGCTGCCGCGCCATGCAGGAAACGTAATACGTCGGCAGCATGGAGGAGTCGCCGAACGGCTCTTCCAGCGACCGGGTCAGCGTTTCGACGGTTTCCACGACGTTCGGCTCCAGGATCAGCTCGTGGTGATCCGTCCCAAATCGCTGCGCCACAATCCGCGCATAATGCGACTCGTTGAAATCGTCATGCTTGAACCCGATGGTGAATGTCTTCACCGGGCTGGAACTGGCGCGAGCCATGAGCGCGACCACGGTGGACGAATCTGTCCCTCCGCTTAGCAGAGCTCCCAGTGGGACGTCGGAAATCAACCGCATGCGCACCGCTTCCGCCAGTCGCCACTCCAGTTCCTCCAGGCACTCTTCTTCGGTTCGCGGCTGATGGGTACTGTAGCGGGGAAGGTCCCAGTATTTCCGGAGGCGAATCTGGCCTTTCTCGAACTCCAGCAGATGCCCCGGCGGCAGCTTTTGAATGGGAGTAAACGCGGTTGCGGGGTCAGGAATGTAGCCAAAATACATATACTGCAACAGCGCTTCCTGGTTCACCTTCGCCAGCTCAGGCGCCACCGCCAGAATGGCCTTGATCTCCGACCCGAAGTACAGCCGCCCGCCGTCCAGCGCGTAATGCAGCGGCTTCTTGCCGAACCGGTCCCGCGCCAGCAGCAACCGTTTCTCCCGCTGGTCGTAGAGCGCGAAAGCAAACATACCGCGCAGCTTCTGGACGCATTCCGCGCCCATCTCTTCGTAAAGGTGAACAATCACTTCCGTATCGGAGTGCGTGGAAAAGCGGTGGCCGCGGCTCTCCAGATCGCGGCGCAGCTCGGGGAAGTTGTAGGTCTCTCCGTTGTAGACGATCCAGATAGTCTTGTCCTCATTGAAGACCGGTTGATGTCCCCCGGCGACGTCAATAATGCTCAGCCGCCGCATGCCCAGTCCGGTCCCGTCCTTGACGAACAAACCTTCGTCGTCCGGCCCGCGGTGCACAATCGACTGACACATCCTGTGGATCGTCTCCGCGTCGATCCGGTCGCCTGGATTCGCGCTGACGATTCCCGCTATTCCGCACATTGCTTTGATCCTTTCAAAACCGGGTCCGACAATTCGCGTGCCAGCGGTCTAGTCCTCGTCCGCTTTTGCTTGAGTCGGTAGTCGCGGTAATCGCCTGGGTTCCCTTCCCGCCCATCACACGCCGCCAGGATAATATTTACCATCTCCCGCGCCGAAACAAAGTGCAGCACTTCATTCCTCTGCGCTGCTCCCTGCACCAACTCCCGGAGAAACTCCTGCATGGCCTTCCCCAGCATTGCATCTTCCTGCGTAGGATCCATGCCATGGCAGTGTAATTTGAGAAACAGCCAATCCGGGCGCCCCTGCACCGAAATCCCTGCCTCTTTCCATAACTGAAGCCGCCGCGCGTCCGGTGGACTGCCCGCCGTCAAAGCTCCCGTCTCAATCGTCCACCGCCGGGATCCACGCTGGGCAGCAAAGTCCATCATGAGCGGCCCCTGCACGATAATCGGAAATTTCTCGGGAGCTCGTCCGCTCTGTAGATCCCGTCCCTTTCGATGGGGCGCTCGCTCCACTAGCGGGAGGGCACACTCATAGAGTGAGTTGATCTTGGCCGTTTGCGCCGGATGAAAAACTCCGGTGGGCAACGTCATATCGGCGTAGCATCCAGTCTCAGCGAGCACCGCCATCTCTGAATCCACGCCGCAAGCCCGTCCGCCGAAGGAATTCGCCAACGCGAAGTTGCCATGCACAAAGGCGTACCTGGGCGAGTGATCGCCTTCCAGGTAACTCAAACACCCATGCTCATTCGCCAGAGCATCTCTGAATTGCAGGAGCACACGACTGGTGTTTTCTGCTGTATCCGGCTGCTGGGCGCCGTGATGCAAGTGAATCTCGATCTCACCCAGGCCCGCGTGACAGTGCTCTGCCAGCCGGCCAATGAGATCTTTGTGGTATTGCTCGGCGGGATAAAAATACGTATGTACGAACGGCCGACCCTCGTTGTCACGCCACCCTTCCACCAGCGGCGGATATAACTTGCACCATCGTTCCACCCGGCGTTCTTGCTCGTCGTAAGCCGCACGAGCCCGTCCTTGTCCGGGGACGATGGCCGGTTCGAAGTGGTCGGCCAAGGCAATAATCACATGCACCGGGCCGGAGGGCATGTGGCGCGTCATCCGTTGCCAACCATAGTTGGGCAACCAGCGCAGAGCGTAGGAGAGCTTGCCACGCACCCCTGGGCCCGGCCAGGCCGGAATGGAACCGTTATGATTGCTTTGAGTTGGCATGGTCACTGCCGGCGATTGCACGGGGGAGTAGATCGCCTCCACGACGTAGGTTCACGACGTATGCAACTCGAGTTCAGCGTCTCGGCGCGATTCATCGTTCACTGCGGCTAACGGTTTCCGTCCTCGCACCCCGATGCCAATCTCGGCGACGTTCAAATCTCTCAGCCCACAGCTCTCCATCCAGCGGAACACCTGCTCATAGGTGTGTTTCGACTGATACTTCGGTGAATACCAATCGAACGTGTCCAGAATCCGGATTTCAGGATCGGAGTTCCGGTTCACCGGAAAAACGTGGTGCACGAGTCCTGCCAGCGGTTTTCCCAGGATCGGGACCTTCCGCAGGCCGCGATCAAGGTGGTAGAAGAAGGGCACCGCCACGCGCAGAATCCTGAGCAGCGTCGGGGCCGACATGCGATGCGTCACCTTCCGGTATACGTCGCTGAAGCGGTACCATTTGTTGTAGCCGCTGTAGAGCCAAACCGCAATCGTTCCCCCGGGCTTCAAATACTTGGGGAGATTCTTGAACGCCTTCTCACAATCAGGCGTGTGGTGCAGAACTCCAAGGCTGTAAATGTAGTCGAAAGTCTCTAGCGCGAAAGGAAGCGCAAACACATCGGCCTGGAAAGCAACGAACTCCCGATCGGCAAGATTGCGCGCTGCCACTTCGGCCGCGACGCTCAGGTCGACTCCCACCACGCGAGCTCCCCAACGCGTGACCACCTCGGCAAACCGGCCCATGCCACAGCCCACATCGAGCACAAGTTTTCCCTTCAGGTCCGAGGGCTTCAGACCTGTTTTGTCGATAAAGTCCGGTTCGGACTTGTATCTGCCCGCATGATCAAGCTGCGTCTTGTCGAAACGCTGCCATTGATAGCCGAAACTGTCGGCATAGCCGTGCTCGTCTACAAATCGCGCTACCCCGCGTACCATGGGAAATTTCCGGCCGCAGTGCGGGCAAGTATATCCGCCATCTTGTTGAGTCAGCCCGAGTAGACAATCCGGGCAGCGCAAGATGCCCGACAACTCAGTAGAGAGACGGGATTGGTTTGGATGAAGATGGTTGGGTTCTGGCATAAACACCTAGGCGGCGGCCTGGTTCTTTGGCCAATTCAGGGGCGGCGACGGAGGCATCGTGTTCTCGGACAATCGCCATGAGAACCGAGGTCTGAGCCACAGCAAAATAGGGAAAATAGTTATACCCGGACGGAGCAAACAGCGCTCCTACCGCAAAACCGATCAACGAACTGTGCAGCGCCCCCACAAAAAGCGTGGTATGGAGGTCGAGATCCTCTCGTTTCCTCAACTGCCGGAGATTCCTGAAGGCACTCCCCAGGAACATAACGTAAAGAATCAAAGCAGGAATCCCGGCCTCGGCGCCTATCTGTAGATAGGCATTGTGCACCACTTTCCAGATCCCGGAATAGTTGGCAAAACAATGGGGTCCGACACCTAACAGAGGGTGGTGTTCGATCGCCTCGATGCTCTTGTAATAAAGGAACTTACGTTCCTCGAAGGAGCCGTAGGCGCTCTGCGTCGTGGGGTCGACGCCACTCCCCACGACGGCCATGAACCGTGCCCGGAGAAGTCCACCCACCCCAAGGAGCATCGTGGCCAAAACCAGCACCGCAGCTGCTATCAACTGCGGGCGCCGACCCTTTACGCCAAAGTACCAAAGGCAAACGCTTCCCGAGATGACCAGGTCGATGAATCCGGCTCGTGAGGCGGTCAAGAACAAGGCAGCACACATCACCAGCATGGCGCCACCCCAAAGCAGTTTTCGCAACCCTCCCTTGGCCGTCAGCAGGAAGGCCAGGCAAAAAGGCAGCGCGAGAACAATCGCGAAGGCCAGGTCATTGGAATTGGAATAGATACCGTTCAGAACACCTTCGAGCCGCTCGGTGCCGTGACCCTTGATAATGGAAACGATGGCAACCACTGCTACCGAACCTGCCTGGAGGAAAATTATTTGGCGGAGCCGGGTGAAGGTCGTTACCAGCAGGTAGGTGAGCACCCACGCTACCCATACCTTGGAGAAGTCCAGAGTGCGCAGCAGGGAACCCAATCGCCACACCGGAGAGCTCAGGGCAGCCAAAAACATCCACCCGATCATGACACCCAGATACATACCTTCCCGGGGTATGTCCCGAGCCCCTCGCTTGGTTCTCCCGAAGCTCATGGCGAGCGCCAGCAGCGCGAGTATGCTAGTGATCTTGGCCAGCGGGAGATAGCTCATCCCCGGCACCCAGTCCTCGGGACGCGCACAATACACGAAATAAAATGCGCCGAGCCAGAAAAAGGCGCCACTCAAGACTTCTTTTTTCGGCAGGGACAACGCCCGGAGCGAAAGTCGCGGCTGCGTTTCCATCAGGCATTCCCCCTTCCTGCCGCTGTCCCCAGAGCAGCCCCGAGATTGATGAATGCCCGCGCCCCAATCGCGGCGCTCTCCGGCTTCTCAAACTCGATTCTGTCCAAGACTTTCATGGTCAAGACTTTCATGTTCAATTCGTTAAACAGTAACCGGATTCCGCGCTACCAGGCCGTCTTCCGTCCGGTGATGAACTTGGTAAATGCCACCAGCGCGGCCACGTTCAGCAATACCATGGTCTTCGCCGGATCAGCCAGCCGCCCTAGAATCCCCAGCCGAACATGCGCCAGCGCCAGAAGGCTCAGAGCGTAGAACCCGGCCTGCGCCCACAGGCACGCCCGGTAGAACGGACCTTCCAGCACCGCCGACGACACCAGCAGCGCAACCATGGCAAACGGAACCAAAAGACGCAGCAGTTTGTGGCTCACAAATTCAAACCAAAGCGGATTGTTCCAGCTCAACAGCCAGGGCGCCAACTGCAGCAGTTGATAGTTCCCGCCGAGAGTGCGCACTTTGCGATAGAACTCGCGCCGCCCCACTCCGTTCGGACGATCCCAGACCCGGGCGCGCCGCTCAAAAACGACACGCTTGCCATGCTTTACCACGTGCATCGGGATATAAACGTCGTCCAGAATCGTCCCTGCGGGTAGAGCAGTCAACAGTTCGTGGCGCGCGGCGTAGAGCGCGCCGGTGGCGCCCACCACCGACCCGGATGCCCCTTCGAGGACGCGGATCTGTTTCTCGATACGCCAATACAATCCCATGCCTTCCGCAGCCTCGCCGGTTTCCGGATCGCCTAACATCAGTTCCCCGCTTACCCCACCCACATCCGCGTCCGCAAACGCCTCCATGAGCAGGCGCACGGCGCCCAATTCGATTTTCTGACGGGCATCGGAGAAAACCACCACCTCCCCGTGAGCCAATGCCATGGCGTCGTTCAGCCCAGAGGCCTTCCCGCGCGATAACTGGTTCATGACCACCTGCACTCGGGCATCGCGCGCGTACTCGCGCAGAATCGCGTCGGTCCGGTCCGTGGAACCGTCCGAGACCACGACAATCTGAATGCGGTCCTGGGGATAGTCCAGCTCCAGCAGGTTCCGCATCTTGCGATCGAGCACCTGCTCCTCATTCCGTACCACCATCACCATGGAGACGATCGGCTCCTGAGGCATACGAAGCACCGGCCGGGGCCGCAGCCGGCTGCGCAGCCATAACCAGGCCACATAGCCGAGGTAGGTATACACAATCAGAGTGGCCGAGCCCCAGAAGAGCCATTTCATTGCGCGCCCCGGTTCATCGCGCAGCACTTCATTGCGCACCTCGGCCCAGAACCACGATCTTGATGGTTTGAAACATGATCCACAGGTCCAGGAGGGAAGAAGCGTTCTTGATATAGAACAAATCGTATTGCAGTTTTTCGATCGCGTCCTCTTTGGTGTTTCCGTATTTGTATTTCACCTGCGCCCAGCCGGTAATGCCGGGACGCACCATGTGGCGCAACTTATAGTAGGGAATGTCCTTGATAAGCCATTCCACAAATTCCGGCCGTTCCGGACGCGGGCCCACGAAGTGCATATCGCCCTTCAGTACACACCACAGCTGCGGAATCTCGTCGAGCCGCGCAAAGCGCAGGAACTTGCCGACCCTGGTAATGCGGGGATCGTCATCCAACGCCCAGGTCGCTCCCGTATCCGCCTCCGCATCCTGACGCATGGTACGGAATTTGTAGCAATCGAAAATCTTGCCTCCCCGGCCAACGCGTTTCTGCCGGTACAGAGCCGGACCCGGCGAGCCCAGCTTGACCGCGAGCACAATGAAAGGAAGCAGAGGCAACGAGAGCACCAGTCCAACCAGCGCAACCGAGAAATTCAACAGCCGTCGCGCCACCCGAAAGGGAGCGCTGAAGCGGAAGCCTTCCGCATAAATCAACCAGCTCGGATTCAACTGCTCCACTTCGATTTTTCCCGACATCTTCTCGAGCCAATTGGCCGCTTCTTCTACGCGAACACCCTCCTGCCGAAGGTCGAGCAATTCGTCCACCGGGAGCTTCTCGCGCCGATCCTGCATCGCCACGATGACCCGGTGAACCTTTTTCTCCCGCACCACGTCCAGCAGGTGCGAAGCGACGGTCTCGCGCGTCAGGTCAGCTCCCAGGGTTCCCGACCAACCTGCCACGTCCACCCCCAGCCCCGTCCGCCGCCGCAGCCCATTCACCAAGCGCTGCGCGCGTTCATCGGATCCGAGCACGTAAACCCGCTCGCGGAAGTAATGCTTCGCCAGCCAGCCAAAGGCCGCACGCCAACTGAAAAGCGCGAAGACAAGGATGATCCCTCCCCAGCTTGCGGAATACTTTCCGGGAAGCAGGCTGGGACGAAGTTTGAGGGCGGCCGCCAGCGCCAGCGTCACCAGGCCCAGCGCAAAGAACAACCGGAACGCCTGCACCCACCTGCCGCTGCTCTGGGGTTCGTCGTACAAATCGAACGCCTGGGAAACGATCAGCACAATTCCGGTGACCGCCAGAACCTTCAAGTACCCGTCCTCAATGAACAATTCGTTCCACAGACGGAGGCCGCTGTACTCGCTATTCCGCAATACCAGGAGCATCCCTGCGACAAAAGAGAGCCCCACCACCAGGACTTCACCCGCCAGCAAGACCAGCGTGCGCAGGGGGTAATAGACTTTGAAAAGCCGGATCACAGGGTCCCCAACCTCTTAGGCCTTCGCCTTCGTGCCCGTTTCGTAAGCCTCGTAGTAATAACGCGCGTACTGCGCATCCCCGCCGCTGGCGCCGTTGAGCACAACTCCCACCAGCGCTTCTTCCGGAAACTCCTGCAGCGCTCTGCGGGCCGCGTCCGACGGGGTCACGTTCGAACGCACCACCATCAGGACTCCGTCACAGGCTTTGGCCAGTACGCTGGCGTCCGACACCGGCACCGCCGGCGGTGAATCCAGAATGATCCAGTCGAACAACGGCTCCAACCGCTGCAACAATTGCTGCAGGCGCCCATTGCCAACCAGTTCCGAAGGGTCTTTGATGGCATTTCCGCAGGGAATGAAAAACAAATTTTCCAGCGGGCCGCCCTGCATGATGGAAAATTCGTCGTTTTGTCCCTGCAGATAATCCGAGAGCCCGGGGCTCGAGGTGGTCCCCAGCATCTGGTGCAGCCGCGGCCCGCGCAGGTCGGCGTCGATCAGCAACGCTCTCCGTCCGTGCTGGCGAACCATCACCTGCGCCAGGTTCGCCGCGGTGAAGGATTTGCCTTCCTGGGGCAGAGCGCTGGTGATCAGCAACTTCCGCAGCGGTCTTTTCTCCCGCAAGTGATAGAGGCGCGAACGCAGGGTGCGGAATTCTTCCGTGCCCGGGGCGCTGTCGTTGCCGTTCAAAAACAGCATGGTGGTGGCGTCGGCCTTCCAGGCCAACTGCGGACAGCGCGAGAGTAGCGTGTCCGAGTTGAACTGCCCGCCGAACCCCGGCGTCACCGGATGGGGTCCAAGATTTGCCGGCATTGCTGCCGCCGGAACCCGATCTGCGAGCGCCGCTGCGGACGCCGTCTCCGACTCCTCCGGAGCCGGAAAGCCCGATGCCGCCCCTCCCTGTAAAGTGGCTCGTTCCTGCTCGGCCTTTTTCAATGCTTCATGAATACGGCTCATAGTTTTCCTTCCTTGGGGAGGTCTTTTTCGTCGCTCTGGCGTAAACGATCGGCCAGCGTAGCCAGCGACCGTAACGCCTCGACTACATCGAACTTTTGCGGGTCCGCGATCGGCGGTGGCGCTACCACCACGTCTGCGCTCATCATGTCACCCAGATCGAAATCGCGAGCCACGGCGTCCACCACCGCGGCTCCAATCAGTTTCTGCTGATCGACAAAGGCGCTGACCAGGCAGTGTTCGCAGAGCAGGTTGATCACTCGCGGAATTCCGTTGGCATAGCGGTGAATCGCCGCCAGCGCCTCAGGATCAAAAATCTGCTGTCCACTCGATCCCGCAATGCGCAATCGCTGTTGCACGTAGGCGCGAGTCTCGTCGAGCGTCAACGCGTGGGTCTTCGCCCGCAGCGTCAGCCGCTGCCTTAGTTGCCGCAGTTGCGGCTGCCTCAATTTCTGTTCCAGTTCCGGCTGCCCTACCAACACGATCTGAAGCAGCTTCTCGGTAAAGGTCTCCAGGTTGGTGAGCATGCGGATTTCTTCCAGCACTTCTTCGGACAAGCTCTGGGCCTCGTCAACGATCAGCACCGCAGTCTCCCCTGCCCGGTAACGGTCCAGGAGCCAGTTGTAGAGTCGCAGCAAAATCTGGCTCTTGGCCTTGGAATCGCACGGGATACCGAAATCCGCCATCATGTAATCCAGAAACTGCGGAACGTTCATGCGCGAATTGAAAATGAACGCCGTGGCCACTTGCTGCAGGCGCAACCACTCGAGCAGCTTGTTGATCAGCGTAGTCTTGCCGGTCCCGACTTCGCCGGTGAGCAAGACGAATCCCTTGCGGCTCTGGATGCCATAGGTCAGGCAAGCCAGCGCTTCCTCGGTGTGCCGCGTCAGAAACAGGTAACGCGGGTCCGGGTTCACGTTGAACGGATTCGCTCGCAGTCCGTAAAACTCTTTGTACATAGCGTAGTCTCAGGCGATGATTACTTCGGCAATGATTACTTCGGCAATGATCTCCGGCAATGATCTCCGGAAACGACCTCCGGCAATGACCTGGCCTGGGCCCGGTGCAGCCGCCCTCTAGGCGCCCACCGTCTCCCGGTGTTCGTCCGACTCTCGTTTGTGCCGATTCCAGAAACCCGGCTTGCCGTTGGTGCCAGGGTCGGTGTCGCCCACCCAGGGCAATGCCACCAGCAAAGGCAACTGCAGCGCTGCCTCGGCATCAGCCTCGGTGCGAATCGATTGGTCCCGCAGCTCCAGCCACAGCGCAATTCCCAGACCCAGAGCCAGTCCCGCGCCCAGTCCGCCGAGAGCGAACTGCCAACGGACCGGGGAACTGGGATCCTCGGGCAGGCTCGCGGGGTTTAAGGGAAACATTCTTTCGCCCTGCTGCTGCAGGTCCATCTTTGAGGTCAGATCAGCCTTGTTCTTGTCCCCAAGCAGTTCCTGGTAATTCTTTTGCGCGTTTTCGTAATCCCGGGCCAGCAGTTTGTATTCCTCCTCGACACTCGGCGTCAGGGTCACCCGGCCCTGGTACACGGCGATCTCCTGCTGCAGCCTCTTCTCGTCACGCGAAGCTGCGGCGATCGCATCGCCGTACTGGTGGACTTGTAAACGCAGCTTTTGAATCTCCAGGGGTTCGTCCGCGGAGGCTTGCTCGCTGGTGGAAGCAGGCGTCTTGGTGGCTGACTTCTTCAGCTCTTCCAGTTTCTTCTTCAATTCTGCGATGTCAGCCTTGGCCTTGATCACATCAGGATGATCCTGGGTGTACCGCGCCTGGAGCTGCGGCAGTTGGGACTCCAAGTCGTTCAACTGCTTCTGCAGGGTTTGCGGGTTGGTGGCATCCTGCGTATCCTTCCAGGCCGCTATCTGCTGTCCCAGCAGCGATTCGGTGTAAGCCTTGTCCTGTTGCTCCCGATTCAGGGTCTGGGTATTCGCATCCAACTGCGAATTCAATCCCATCAGGATCTTGAGGTTGTTATCCTGATCTCCCGGCAGCTGTCCCACATATTGCTTCTTGAAGGCAGCGACCTTGGCGTCCAGGTCGTCCAGATGACTCTTGGCGTCTTCCAGCGCCTTGCTCAATACGTCGCTCGTACCGGCGGCTGCCGCATCGATGAACTTGCCATTATCCGTGATCATCAAAGAGGTCAGCTCGTTGCAGATGGCTTGTGCCTCGCGGGGGTTGGATGCGGTGTATTTCAGGTAAAAGCCGGGCACCGGACTTCCCTGCCCAGGCTTTTTCTTGACGGCAGTAGGACCGATCGTGCTTAGATCGGGCACGGGCTCAACCGACACGTTGCTGCGGATGTTGTCGATCACGTCATCCACGCTCTTCTGCCCGCCCTTGGCGAGCTGCAGGCGTTCCACCACGGGCCGCAGGGCGCTGGTGCTCAACACCTGTTGCTGCAGCGTGGCGACGCGCGCCGTGAGATCTTCGGTGACCGCCGGCAGCACCATGGTCTCCGGCACTTTCTGGCCCTCCACCAGGATCAGTGCCTGTGAAGTGTACTTCGCCGGGAACGCGTAGGAAGCCATCCATGCAGCAAGCGGCGCCAGCAGGGCGGGGATCAGGATCACCTTCGCCCGCCGGCGCAACATCGCCAGATAATCGTCTATCGTGAGTTCGCGATTCTGAATCATTCCTGTGTCCGTTCTGGCTGCCCTGCCGAGGCGGGCCGCCGGTAAAATCAGTCGATCCGCATTGGCCGGGGCTTCCAATCCAGTCCAACCGTTCCGGTGTGCCGCTGCGAGATGCGGTTGCAGGGGGCTGAAGCCCCGCAAACCGAATCATCGAAACTCAACTCTCCGAACTGGTAACTGGCAAAGGCATGAAAATTGCGCCCCAGCATCCGATGCACTCCCACGCCGATGAAACCGTAGGAGAAAGTGTTTGCGTTGATGGCCCCGAACGCAACCGGCTCGATGCGGCTGTTCCGGGAATAACCCAGGTCCACAAAGCCGCTCCACTTGCGCGTCAGCGGACGGTTCACTTGCAGATGTGCGATGTCGCTTTCCGCTCCCGCAAAGAAGCCGCTTCCCGCAGTCGTCATGCGCGTATAGCTCGCCTCTACACCCGTTTTGGGAAACCTGTAGCGCAGCAGGGCACGGCCGGCAACTCCCAGGCGGGTGTCCGCCGTGGTGGTACCGGGAGCACACAAGCCAAATAGCGCAGTACACTCACTCAGTTGTATGATCTGCGGTCCCGCCGCGATCGTAAAATCCAGTCGTCCGGAAATCCGGTGCGCATACGCCAGTTCCACCAGCTGACTGTGGAATGCCGTTCCCGGCAGCGGCGATGGTCCCACACACGTACCCGCAGAGAGCGTACATCCCCCCGGGGTGAAGCGGAAAGCCTGGTATCCGTAAATCAGGGCAACCTGGTCATGCGGGTTTAGCACTCGGTCATATCCACCTTGGGCCGAAACCTGAGTACTTCCCAGAAAAGGCACCCCTTGCAGTTCCGGATCGCTTCCGTAAAAGTGCACCAGCCCATAACCTCCAGCCAGCGTGAGGGCAGACTTAGGAGAGAGACTCTCCGAGATATCAGCCGCAGCCACGTTGGTCAGGCGCGGGACCTCACCCAACTGCCCGAAGTTGTTCCCACCCAGAAAGCTTTGACCAAAACCCGCACCGAGCGTGCTCTGTTGCTCCGTCAACGATCCGTACGAGGCGCCGAAGTTGCCTTCGGGCAGATAGCTGAAGTCATCGCGCACCGCAAACTGGCCGCGCTTCCAGTTGATCTTCTGTTCGAAACCGAGTTGCTGCAAATTCCGCAAGCCAACATTGCCCACATTGTAGTAACCGACCCCCCCGGCGTAGTCGAGAGCCATTTCGTAATTGCTCCACAAGCGCCGTAGCGTCAGGGTTCCCAGCGCCCGGGTCACGGAGCGCACGGCCCCACCGCCCAGAGTGTCGGCGACATTGGAGTCGGCCGCTTCACTGACGGTCGCGCCCGGCTGCAGGTAACTCAAAGGCGCAGCGTGGGGGCCCAGAGCGGGTTGATCCAGCGCTGAAATCGGGGGGTTCTCGCTGATCGGCGCAGTTTTGTTTGGCTCCGCATTATCCTGGCCGTAGGCCGGGCTGGGCGGAGTTTCTGGCGGTGCGGTCGGCTGCTGCTGCTGCGAGCTGTCCTGCGCATTGCCCGGCACCGGCTGCGAGGAACTGTCCTGCGCCCGGGCTGTGCCCAGAGCCGCGGTCAGCGCCACCACCACGACGGCAAGAATCGAAATGTTGTGTCGTTTCCTCATCGCGTTCCTTACGGGACCACCACGGTATCGCCGGGTCTCAGCGGGATGTTCTGTTCCGGATGATTTCCCTTGATCACTTGCCGGTAATTGAACGGGATCCTCACCTGCTTGCCGTTCTCCATGCGCAACACGTAAATTCCCTTGAGATTGGCAAACTGCGTAAAGCCTGCTGCGGCCAGCGCCTGCAGCATGGTCATGTTCGGCAACAGCGGCATGGCACCCGTGTGAAGAACCTCACCGCTCACGAAGACTCTCCGGCTATTCATGGCCGTCACGACCACCGTGACTCGGGGATCGGCGATATATTTTTTCAGCTTTTCGGTGATCGACACTCGCAACTGCATGGGGGTCAGTCCCGCCGCTTGAATATCGTTGATCAGCGGGAGCGAGATCTTGCCATCGGGACGCACCGGCAAGGTCACCGTGAAATCGGTTTCTTTCCACACCGTGATGTGCAGCTGGTCATCGGAACCGAGCACATAGTCGGGTGGAGTTGCATCCGCCGGCCTGGCTTCCGCCACGTCGGGCTTGTTGGGCGGGTCGCCTGCCTGCGCCCAGGCACACATGGCCCAGGCACACATGGCGTAACACGACAGCAGCGCCATGCAGGCCCGTCTCATCGCTTTCTTCATGCTCATCTCTCTTATTTCTCCAGGCAGCTAGGAAGATCCGTATTCGCTGCATCCAATCTGCTTCATCTTGTACAGCAGGGCCTTGTAGCTGATCTGTAACTCCTGCGCGGCGCGCCGCCGATTCCAGCGCGTGCGGGTCAGAACCTTCAGAATCAGTTCTCTCTCGGCAACCCGCGACGCGGCACGGGCCACCTGCTTGAGCGAAACCTGCGTTCCGTTGCCTGCGGCGTCGGGCCTGCTCAAAAGAGCGCGCAAACCTCCCATGGCAACATCCTCATCGCCCAACACCACCAGGGCCTTGGCCGCATTCTCCAGTTCGCGAACGTTTCCCGGCCAGGAATAATCCCGGAACAGTTGCTGTGACTCGGCACTCAACCGTGGCACCGGGCGGCGGAAATCCCGTGCGTACTTTGCCAGAAAGTGCTCGACCAGCAGCGGAATATCCTCCCGCCGCTGACGCAAGGGAGGTAGGCGCAGACAAACGCCGCTAATGCGGTAATAGAGATCCTCGCGCAAACGGCCGGCCTTCACCTCGAGCTCAAGATCGCGCTTGCTTCCGCAAATCAGCCGCGCCGATTCGGTCGGGCCGGAACCATGATTTTCGCTTCGAGGATTCTCGCTTCGAGCGTTCTCGGCCCGGGGCAGTACTTCCATAATCCGCGCCTGACCTTCCAGGCTCAAATCGGCGATCTCATCCAGGAATACCGTTCCCTCTTTAAATCCGCCGTTTTCCCCCAATGGCCCCAGATCTTCAGCCTTCTGGGTGGAACAGACCAGCCCACGAAACGGCTGCCCGCGGCGCCGGGACATCTCATGGATCCAGCGCGCGGCGGCATGCTTGCCCGCGCCCTTTTCCGCCAGAAGCAACACCGGGACCTCACTTTGCGCCAATTCCCGGATCACGGCCCCCACCGCGCACATGCTGGGGCTCAGACCTTCCACAAACGCTCCCGCGGCCGGTAAGGAAGACAATACTCCCCCTTCGTCCTCCACCTTGGCAACATCAGGCAAATTTTTGCCCATCTTTAAGCCTTTCGCGACGTGAGCGCGCTCCTATCCCAATTGCGCAGCTGCCTTGAGGAGAGCACGAACCCTGCCACAACCAGCTTGTTCACGCAAAACCAACAATGCAGTTAACTGTTTACTGTTCATATATTTACATCCGACCTACAAGGCCACCAGCCCGGCCCTGAAAGGCTACCCTGGAAATGCTACGCGCGATTGGGAAAAGTTTTGCCCACATGGTCCGGAAGCCTGCCACGCCCCACTATAGAGACAGCCGCCTCGGCTGTCCTGGTCCGAGCGAAGCTCGATCGGCATGTTCGAAAAAAACCGGTGCTTCTGCGGTCCGACAAGTCGACCCCATTGGTTCCTTTCCAGTTGCTAATCTTCTTTTGCTAATCTTCTGTTGCTAATCTCCTGCTGCTCGTTGCTAATCTTCTGTTGCTAATCTCCTGTTGCTAATCCCGGTAATCTTCGCTTATGCTCAAACCACCCCGGCCCTGCAGAAGAGTTTACCTTGAGCCAGCTTGTCGAAAGCGAGTCTCTGGTGACGCAGCGGCCTGCGCGGCTGCGACAAGTCAAGGGGACGCATATCAAGCCAGCAATCCCATACTGGCAAGCCGCAATCCTGGTGGCAATCTCCCTTGGGCTTTACGGGCGGACGATTTACCACCTCGTCGGGCAATGGGCGGGCACCGACTCTGATTTCTCCCATGGTTTCTTCGTGCCGCTGTTTTCTGCCTTTGTACTCTGGCAGGAACGCAGGCGACTCTCTGAAATCATTCCGCAGCCCGCCTGGTCGGGCCTCGCGCTTGTGGCATCTGCCCTTTGCGTCCTCATCGTCGGTCAGTTGGGCGCCGAACTTTTTCTCGCCCGCGTTTCCATGTTGCTGCTGATCGCCGGCCTGGTGGTTTTGTTTATGGGCTGGAATTATTTCCGGGCGATTTTGTTTCCCTGGGCATTCCTGCTCTTCATGATTCCGATCCCCACGCTACTCTACAACCAGATCACTTTCCCGCTGCAGTTGCTGGCGTCCCGCGTAGCGGCAGACGTGCTTCAGTTGCTGAACGTTCCCGTTCTTCGCGAAGGCAACGTGATCACCTTGCCGAATATCGTGCTCGAAGTGGCTAAGGCGTGCAGCGGCATCCGTTCTCTCATGTCGCTGACCTGCCTGGCCTTTCTCTATGGATACCTGATGGAGCGAAGAATCGCTGTGCGCTGGGCCGTGGCCCTGATCTCCCTGCCGATTGCCGTCGCCGCCAACAGCGCTCGCATCATCGGCACGGGACTGATGGCGCAGTACTGGGATCCCGACAAAGCGCTGGGCTTCTATCACATCTTCGAGGGCTGGCTGGTTTTCGTTGTGTCCCTGGTTTTGCTTCACCTCGCACACTTGCTGATGCAGGTGATCTGGCCTGATCGAGGTGTACCGTCGTGACAAATTCCCTGCCCCGCTTTCTGGCTGTGTTGCTGTTGTTCGCATCCGCCGCGGGATATCTCCGCGCCCATGGCAGCAGCGAAGTGTTCCCCGCGCACCAGCAAGTCGAATCATTCCCCACGCAGTTGGGTCCCTGGAGTGGGACCGACCTTGTCATCGATCAGGAAATCCGCGATGTTCTCGGCCCGGGCGAATTCCTCTCCCGCGTCTACAGCCGCAACGCGGACCAGAGCCCATCGAACGAATTGTTCATTGCCTATTTCCCCAGCCAGCGCACCGGCGACACCATACACTCGCCCATGCATTGCCTTCCCGGATCGGGATGGCTCCCCCTGGAGCGCAGCCAGGTCACTCTCTCCCTCGGCGGGCACGCGCCTTTTCCCGCCAACCGCGTAGTCATTGCCAGAGGAGAGCTTCGCGACGTCGTCCTGTACTGGTATTGGGCGCATGATCGCGGCGTGGCCAGCGAATACTGGGCCAAGTATTATCTGATCAAGGACTCGATCCAGCTGCACCGCAGCGACGGGGCCCTGGTGCGCATCATCACCCCCATGTACCCCGGCGAAAGCGCCGACGCCGCCTACCAGCGCATCCTTCCCTTTGCCGGAGAGATCGTCCCCCGCCTCGACGACTACATTCCCCGTTAGCGAGAATGCCCCGACCCCCCCGACACCCCGGTAACTTTATGGCTCCGCTGGCTTTGCAGTATGATGGGGCGTTCCGTGGCCATCTTTCATTCTCCCCGCGGTTATCATTTGGAGAGAGACATCATGCGTCGTTTCCCTGCCTTCGGATCAGTACTGCTCTGCTTTCTCTTGACCCTGTTGTCGACCGGGTGCTCGCGCGACCCCAACGTCAAGAAGCAGAAGTACATGGAGAGCGGACAGCACTATTTCGACCAGCAGCGGTACCGCGAGGCGGCGATTCAATTCGGCAACGCCGTGCAGGTGGACCCGAAATTTGCCCAGGCGCATTACCAGCTCGGAGAAACCCTACTCAAGCTGCAGGACGTGAACCACGCTTTTGGGGAGCTCTCCCGCGCGGTCGAACTCGACAACAACATTTTCCCGGCGCATGCCGAACTGGCCAACCTGTTGATCGCCTCCCGCCAGCCGGAAGCGCTAAAGCAGGCGAAGATCCATCTCGACCTGCTGCGCGAAAAGCTGCCCAACAGTCCGGAAACATATACGGCGTGGTCGAATTATTATTTCGCACAAAACAACCTGCCCGCGGCCACGCAGGAGATGCAAAAAGCGATTGACGCCGATCCTACCCGGTCGGATTCGTACGTGAGCATGGCTCTGCTCCAGACGCGCGCCAATCTGCCCGACCAGGCTGAGAATAATTTCAAGAAAGCTGCCGAGGTCGCTCCCAAGGCCATGAACGCGCAACTGGCGCTGGGAGGCTTCTACCAGTCACGCAACCGCTTCCCCGAAGCTGAACAGCAATTCCGCCAGGCCATTTCGACCGACCTGAAAGATCCCGCGCCCCGCGCCGCCCTGGTCCGGCTGATGATGGCCGAGGGCAAGCGAACCGAAGCCGAGACCCTTCTTAAAGAAACCAAAGCCGCCCTGCCCAACGATTCGGAAGGCTACCGCATGCTCGGCGATTTTTATTTCGCCACCGGCGATCTCGACAAAGCCACGGCAGAATACGGTTCACTGTTCAACGACCATCCGCGCGATATGCAGGTTAAGAAAAACTATATTCAGCTGCTGATTCTGAAAAATCGCCTCGACGAAGCCACCAAGTTGAATGACCCAATTCTGAAGGCAAGTCCGCGCGATGTTGATTCCCTGGTGTATCGCGGCCAGATTCAGCTGCGCCAGGGCAATGCCGGCGGCGCGGTCGAGTCCCTGCAAGACGCTCTGCGCAATGATCCCAACAATGCGGTGGCGCATTACCAGCTGGGGATTGCATTGGACCAGCAGCACGAAGACGATCGCGCCGAGGCGGAATGGCATGAATCGGTCCGCCTGAAGCCCGATTTGACCGACGCGCAAGAGGCTCTTGCCAGAGTTCAGCTGCGCCGGGGTGACACCGCAGGCCTGCTCCAAACCGCGCAGCAGCTCATCAACTCGCAGCCTCCTGTGGCAGACGGATTCCTGTTGCGAGCCGTCGTCGAAATCAGCCGCCAGCGATTCACCGACGCGGAGACAGATTTGCGCAAAGCCATGGAACTGGCTCCGGCGAGCCCGGCCCCTTACGTCCAGATGGGCGCCATGCGTTTGGCGCAGAAGCAGTTTGGCGAAGCGGAAAAGTTCTACCAGCAGGCTCTGGAGAAAGATCCTTCCTCGGCGGAAGGACTGCGCGGCCTCATGGCCGCCTATATTCAAGACAAGCAGGTCGACAAAGCGCTGGCGGCGGCCAATGAGCAGATCGCGAAATCGCCCAACAACAGCAGCTTCTACGACCTTCTCGGCACGGTTCTATTCGAATCCAAGAAAGACACGAAGGGCGCTGAGACCGCGTTGCGCAAAGCCGTCGAACTCGACAAGAACAACAGCAACGCTCTGGTAAAACTCGGCAAAGTGCAGATCGCCGAAGGCGCGGCCGACCTGGCCCTCGCCACCTACCAGCAGTCGATCAAGGACAATCCGCGCGAAGTCACTTTCTACATTCTTGCCGGAGAACTCTACGAAGCGAAAAGCCAGTGGGACCAGGCCAAGGCGATGTACCAGCAGGCGCTGAACGTTCAGTCGGACAATCCTACGGCGTCGAACAATCTCGCCTACCTGATTTTGCAGCAGGGCGGCAACGTGGATCTCGCGCTCGCCATGGCCCAGACCGCGCGCCGCGGCATTCCCGACTCACCCAACTTTGCCGATACGCTGGGCTGGGCCTACTACCAGAAGGGCGTGTATCAGTCCGCCATCAATTTTTTCAAGGAGTCGCTGCGCTTGAATGAAAAGCAGGGCGGCGCCGACGATGCCGACGTCCACTACCACCTCGGCCTCGCCTATCAGAAAACGAATCAGCCCGCACTCGCCCGCCAGCAGTTTGAACGCTCTCTGAAGATCAAGCCCGACAGCCCCGACGCCGCCTCCGCCCGTAAAGCCCTGGCCGAACTGCGCGGTTAGGAAGAAGGGCCTTCGTCAGTCCTTGCTGCCGCGTCGCTGACGTGGTGATCCGTGGACCAATCGGAAATTTCGATCAAATTGGTCCTGCAGCAGTGGATGATAGTACTTGCGGTCAGGGGTGTAGAGACGCGTGTCGGTGTGCCCGCTTTCATCGCCTTTGAACTGTGCGTTGGCGCAGGCCGTGCATTCTGACTTCCAAGGGGATGTCGGAGCGCCAGCCACGCCACTTGGTAACACGCATTTGAGGCTCTGTTGTCCGCACGATTCGCTCCCTAGAGTTGAGGAAGCAGTCTCTATTGAAGTCGAGTCGGCTTCGTGACAGAAAGCCTAGTCAGCGGCGAAATCGTTCTTCACGGTCTCCGCCTGCTGGCGTTTGACCGCGCGGTTCGAAGGCAAGCCGGCATCACGAATCTTATACAGCAGCGCGCGATAGCTGATGCTCAGCGCGCGCGCGGCCTGCTTGCGGTTCCAGTGGTGCGTCTGCAAGGTCTTGAGGATGACCTTCCGCTCCAACTCGCGCACCGCCTGCCGCGTCAGCTTCTTCAAAGAAATTTGCCCATCCAGCGGAATGTCGGAATTGATGAAGTCAGTCTCCCGCGGAGTGAGGTCGCTCGAAATCACATCCTCGGTGCCCAGAATCACGTAGCGCTTGATCAGGTTTTCCAGCTCGCGGATGTTGCCCGGCCAGTGGTATTTCCGCAGCACGCCCATCAGTTCCGCGGAAAGCGGCTTCGCCCGGCAGTTGTATTTGCGGTTGTGATACTCCAGGAAATAATCCACCAGTTCGGGAATGTCGGTGGCGCGCTCGCGCAACGGCGGCATGTGAAGGTTCACCACGTTGATGCGGTAAAACAGATCGGCGCGGAAAGTGCCGTTTTCGATTTCTTCTTCCAGCTTGCGATTGGTGGCGCAGACCACGCGCACTTCAACTTTTTTGTCTTCCTGCGCGCCGATGCGGCAGAACTGTCCATCCTGCAGCAACTGTAGCAGTTTCGATTGCAAGGCCAGGTCGAGTTCGGAAATCTCGTCGAGAAAAAGCGTCCCCCGATGAGCCATTTCCACGCGCCCCGGCTTCATGCCATAGGCTCCAGTGAAGGCTCCTTTTTCGTAGCCGAACAGCTCACTCTCGAGCAATGTTCCCGGAATGGCGGGGCAATTCACCTTGACCCAGGGCCCAGTCTTCCACGGCGAGTTCGCGTGGATCATGCGGGCGATAATGTCCTTGCCAGTCCCGCTTTCTCCCTGAATCAGCACCGGAACGTTGGCCCCGGCCAACTTCAGCAGCCGCTCCTGCAGCGCCTGCATGGCGGCAGTTTGGCCGAAAACCACCGCGGAAGGCGGCATCTCCCCCAAGGGCTGGACTAGTGAGTTGACACTGCTGCTGGTGGTCATAAGGAAGCTCCGCGAGGGAGTGGAGGGAGGACACCACTTTTCAAGCACCCCGAGAGCCAAAGCTGCCGGCACCCCGCGCCTGCTGTCAGGAATTTATCTATCTTATTGAACAATAGCAACTTACCAAAGATTCGCCTGGTCACCAGTCCACCCGCGCCCGAAGTAAGCGGAGAGGCAAATGGGCGATGGCAGGTGGGTAAACAATTTCACACCGCAGAACCAACTTTCCGTCCCTTGGAGCTTCTGGCGTGGTTTGAATTCAGCAAGGGACGGGCAAATTTGAGCCCCAAAAGGTGGCAGCCGGCAGCCTGCGTACTGCGCAGGGACCTGGCGCGAAGGTTGCGAGCCGTCTTCGGCAGCGCAGTCATCCCAGCCAGCGGGGCGCTCGGAATCTCCAGCAGAATCTCTGCCGCGGGGGGCAGACCCTTGCGCACCGCCAGCAGCATCCCACCGGCACTTACATTCAGGGCAGTGGCAAACTCCAGGAATTCCTTGCCTTTATCGTCGCGGCTGCGCACAAAGACCGGAATGGCCAGCGGAAGCCGCGGCCATTTTCGCCTTTCGCCATGTCTTTGATCGGAGCGCACGCCACCCCTCCATCCTCACCCCATGGCAGCACCTTGGGGGCCAATGCCGGGTGAGAACGGGGTAAGACACCCCGAGAAGGCCCAGAACCCGCCAATCCAGCCTCCGAAACATCCTTCAATGCCGTCACTTTCCGGGGCTTTGTTCGTTTTTTGTTCCCGATCGCCGGAAAATGTGGTCGGCCTGACGAAGACTCGGAAGTGCAAGGTTTTGCTACACTTGGGTAATTCGGTTGCATTTTTCGTTGACAACATTGGTCCCTCCGGAATACGATTTGGGGATACGCACTCATTCACAGCGAATCGGGTGCCTGTTCCTCCCCACACAAGTTTTGGCTCTCCGAAATGGCCACCGCGCAGAAGAACACGTGTGTGTCTGACTCTGCTGGGAGGGAACTAACCTCGCAGGCGTCTGCGCGTCGGGAACCGAGCCCGGACGCCGATCTGCCCAGCCCAGAAAATCTCCTGCAGGAGTATTCCGAACTGCAGGCGCGTTTTCAACGCACCACCAACGCCCTGGCCTCGGCGACCCACGATCTGAAGACTCCGCTTTCGATTCTGAACGGTTACGTGGAACTGTTGCAGAACGAGAAGCTGGGGCCGCTCAACGAACGCCAGCGCGAAGTTCTCGGCGACATGCAAGCCAGCGGCAAACGTCTGCAGCAATTCATCCAGGACTTCCTCACTTACAGCGCGATCGAGACCGGCGGATTGCGCATGCATTTCGAATCCGGCGACATCAACCAGTGCCTGTCGGAGGTCTGCCGGCTGTGGTCGAACCGGTTTCAGGGAAAGGGCCTGGCACTTTATTTTCTCGCCAACGACAAGCTGCCAAACTTTCCTCTCGATACTCCGAAGCTGGAGCGCGTGATCTCGAATCTGCTGGAGAATTCTTACAAGTTCACGCCTCCGGGCGGAACGGTGTGGCTGCATGCGGAACCGCATATGTGGGAGCGCCGCGCCACCACGCAATCCTCCGGCTCAGGCGAACGGCGGCGCCAGAGTGTTTCTCATCCCAACGCCGTGAAGGTAAGCGTTTCCGACACCGGGCCAGGGATTCCGGCGGAGTTTCATCTGGAAGTTTTTGACGATTTTTTTCGCCTTCCGAGCAATGAAAGTCAGGAAGGGATGGGTCTGGGACTGGCGATTGTGCGCCGCCTGGTGCAGGCCATGGGAGGAAAAATCTGGGTGGAGAGCGACGGCACAGGCTGCAAGTTTTCCTTCCTCCTGCCTTACAAGCCGGTGGCCGCAGCCGCCAGCAAAGGAAAAAACCGATGAGTGAGACCGCAAAGATCCTGCTGGTGGATGACGAACCCGGCATGCTCCGCTACATCCGCACGCTGCTCGAAGTGGACGACTACAAAGTCGAGACCGCCACCACGGGTGAGGAAGCGCTGCAACACCTGGAAAAAGGACTGCAGCCGGATTTAGTTCTGCTGGATGTGCTCATGCCCGGCATCGACGGCCTGGAGACGCTGGAAAAACTCCGGCAGAAACGGCCCGGGCTGAAAGTTGTGATGCTCTCCTGCGTTAACGATACCCGCAAAGTGGTGCAGGCCATGCGCCTGGGGGCGCAGGATTACCTGACCAAACCATTTCAGAAAGCCGAACTGGACCGCGTGATCGACCTGTGTCTGGGACAGGGAAAACAGGTTTATACCGACGAAGTCGAAGAACTCGCCGACGATGTTTTCTTCATCGCCGCGAGTCCGGCCATGCGCAAGATCCGTTCGCAAGCGGCTCTGGTCGCCAATGTGGACATTCCGGTGCTGCTGCTGGGCGAGAGTGGCACGGGCAAGGAAGTGCTGGCGCGGCTGATTCATAAACTTTCGCCGCGCGCGCATCGCACCTTCCTGAAAGTGAATTGCGCGGCCGTCCCTGCCGATCTGCTGGAGAGCGAACTGTTCGGTTACGAGCCCGGAGCATTTACCGGCGCCACGCACGCCAAACCGGGCAAGTTCGAAATATGCAACAAGGGCACGATTCTGCTCGATGAAATCGGCGAGATGCCGCCGCTGCTGCAAGCCAAGCTACTGCACGTCTTACAAGATCAGCAGTTTTCGCGCCTCGGCAGCCGCTCGGTGATCAAGGTGGATGTGCGTATTCTCGCGGCCACCAACATCAACATTCCGGAAGCGCTGGCTACCAAGCGTCTGCGCGAGGATCTCTACTACCGCCTGAATGCTTTCACGCTGCACCTGCCTCCGCTGCGCGACCGCAAGGAAGAAGTACCGATTCTGTTGAAGCATTCCATGACGCGCATGGCCGAGCGTTACGCACGCGCGCCGCTGCCGCTCACGCCTGCGCTGCTGAAGGCCTGCCACGATCACTCCTGGCCGGGCAATCTGCGCGAGCTGAATAACTTCCTGAAGCGCTATCTGATTCTGGGCGATGAGAATCTGGCAGTTTCAGAACTGCAGCCCAAAGGTGATGGCCCCGGCGGAACTCGCAGCGATTCTGGAACTCGAAACGATTCCGGCGGAGGGCTGAAGTCGCTGGCGCGCAGCGCCAAGGACGAAGCGGAAGCCGAGGCCATCACCCAGGCTCTCGACCAAACCAACTGGAACCGCAAACAGGCAGCCGCGATTCTGCAGATCAGCTACAAGGCCCTGCTTTACAAAATCCGCCAGTACGGCATCGCCGAAGTGAAGGCGCATCACAAGCTCTCAGCCGGGGCGTAGGGGCAGGGGCTAGTAGGGGCTAGTGAACACCGTACCGGCATGTCCCCATTTTTCTCTCTCGTATTCCAATATTTTTAAGCATCGATCCCCTGGCGAGGGCACTCCCGAGATCCTTCGGATACAAGGCGGACTGGCGTGCCCACCGATCCAGGCGAAGGCAGCCGTGGGGGCTGCTAGCCCCTAATCCCTGGCCCCCTGGCAACTGCCTTACGGCACTACCAGCTGCACCGTCTGGTTCTTCGAGAACGTGCCTCCGGAGGCGGTGACCACAAGGTTGTAGGTGCCCGGCGGAGTTCCTCCCTGCGGGGGTGGCGTAGTGCCACCGGTGCATGCTGGCTGCAGCCAAATCAAACCGAACAGCACGCAGATCATCAGGAGCCCGGCCAAGCGGCGACGGCGGCTCTTGTCAGCCTCGCCGAATCCCGCTCCGAATCCTCCTCCGAACCCCAGGAAAGTGATCGCCGGAAACGCCAGGAAAGCCGCGTAGAGCGCGCCGCGCCCGGGCCGCAGGTTCCCAATGTTGATGGGGCGGGCGGTAGTGCTCACCGTGAGGGTGCTGCTGATTGGGCTTTCACCCGTCAGCGCAACCGAAGGCGCGCTGAAGCTGGACTTGGTCGCGCCCGGCAGTCCCGTAACGCTCAAGGACACGTTCGCACCGTACACCGGCAGAGGAGTTACGGTCACGGTATAAAACGCCGAATCGCCCGCCGCCGGCACAGCAAAGGCGCTGGGAGTCGCATTGACAACGAACGCGGTTGCGTCGAAGGAGATGGAACGACTGTTGTTGCCTGGGACTGGATCGATATTGTTGGCTGAGGAAACGGAGGCGGAAGACTGATACCCTCCGGGGGCGTTGGCGGTGAGCACAATGGTGACGGTGGCCGTGGAACCGGCCTGCATTGAGGAAATGGTGCAGGCAACCCCGCCCGTGGTGACCGTCGAAGAGCAACTCCCCGAAGTGGCGCTGGCGCTGTTAAAGGTGGTTCCCGTAGGAATCGTCCCCAACACCACGACGTTCGTAGCCAGATCGGGACCGTTGTTGCTGATGGTGTACTGGGTCGAAACCTGGGTCCCTACCGGCACTTGATTGGAAAGCGTGGGGATCGAAAGCTGAGCGTTGGTGATGGCCAGATCGGCCGCGGTGCCCAGCTGAGCCACGAATGTGTCGACGCCCCCATTGTTCTGCGGCTGCAGAGGATCAAGTGTCAGCAGGTTGGTTGATGTGGTATCGCCGGCAAAATAGGTATTCAGGTTCTGGTCGATCGCAATGCTCGTACCCCGATCACCAGGGTACGTCGTGCTTGCGTTCGCACCGTTTCCGCCAAAATAGGTGACATAGGCACCCACCGCAGACTGCCCTACCAAGGTCGCGGTATTGAGGCGCCCGAAGAACGCGTTCTGCGGACCCTGAATCGTACCCTGGATCACCGTAGGTGGAAAGATGGGAAAATCCGTGGTCTGCGTGTATCCAGTAATGAGCGCATCACTGGCGGGGTCCACCGTGACCGCCAGACCGGCATCGCCGGTGGCGGCGGCGCCGAGACTACCGGCGATGCTTCCACCCAGATACGAGAAATAAGTTAACGCCTCGACGACGGGGGTCGTGGTGGTGCTGGTGCCCGCTATGTTGTTGAAGCGTGCCACGTAGGCGTTGGTAAGGGGATTGGCGATGACGGGGCAACTCGCTTGATTCGTCGGATTCGGGTTCGTCGGACTTGGAGGATCGTCCAGACAGAGCTGGAAGGGCGCAAAACTCGAAATCGTGGTGGGGAGAATAAAGTTGGGGGAGTTGGTGGAGCCGGTGATGTAGACGTTGGCCGCGCCCGCATCCACGACGATGCCGGTTCCCGTTTCCGTATTTGGGCCGCCAAAATATGTGGACCACGCCAGTTGCGTGGCCTGCGTGTTGGTGGGGTTATTCAGCTTGGCTACGAAAGCGTCGGAGGCGGTGTCCGTGGTGTTATTGCACACGGGAAGGCCGGTGACGATGATCAGCGGCGGAGGCTGATCGAGACAGGGCTGGTACGCATTCAAGATCGGGAAATCGGTGACCGGACTGGTCCCGGTGTAAATGAAGTTGGTGGTGCCGGTGAAATAAATATTCCCGGCGGTGTCGACGGCGATGCCTCCGCCTACCGCGATGGGGTTGCTCGGCGCCCCACCGCCGAAATAGGTGGAGTAGGCGATGCTTCCGATGCCAGCCCCCGTGCCCGTGACTGCGGTATTCAGCTTGGTCACGAAGAATTGAATGGGGGCGCCGCGCGTGATCGCCTGGAAGGGCTGTGCCTCCGGAGTGGCGCTGGCGGGAAACTGATTGGTGAGGGTGCCGCTGTCGCAGACGACCGTCGCAGGGGTGCAAACGATGGTAGATGTGGTGGTCCCGGTAACGTAGACGTTTCCCGCGGTATCAATGGTCATACCACTGGCAATGTCGGCGCCGCTGCCCGAAAGATATGTGGAATAAACCAGCGGGTTGGAGGAGGTCGGATTCAGTTCGCTGACGAACACATGCTGCGGGCCCGTGCTTCCCGACTTTGGAACCGTCTGGTAGGCAGTTTGAGTGGTCGGGAAGTTGGTTGAGGTAGTGGTTCCCGCAACGTAAATAGTGCTTCCGTCCACGCCGATGCCGACGCTGCTATCCGTGCCGTTGCCGCCGAGGTAGGTCAGATACTCGATGCCTCCGGCGCCAGCCAGCGGATTCAGCTCAAGAATGAAAATGTTCTGCGCGTTGGGGGTCGAGTTCAGAGTCGATTGGTAAGCGTCTGTCGTAGTCGGCAAACCCGCGGGCGGCGCACCGGATGAAGTGGTCGAGCCCGTCAGGTAGATGTTTCCCAGAATATCGACGGTAACGTAAGGAAAAGTATCGTTGCCGCTGCCGCCGAAGTAGGTTGAGTACGTGAGTATCGGGTCGATGATCAGTTCGCGGCTGTGGTCATAGGGGCCCAGTTCGAATCCCACGCGATTCGAAGCACGCAGCGCGAAGCGGCCTTCCACGGGCTGCCGCCGGCCATCGATCTCCTGATAGACGCTGGGGGCGGCAAAGAGCAGGCTGCCGCCGTCGCCTTTTAAAATGAGGCTTCCCGAACTCAGTTCGACTTTCTGTGCGCCGTCAAATTCCAGCTGGGCTTGCGAGGGGTCGGCGCCTGGGGCGATCTGGAAATCGTATTCCAGTTGCCCCTGCTTTCCGTAAAAAACCAGGTTGATGCCGGGATAAACATCTTCATAACTTACGCGGGCAAACTGCGGAATGTTGGAACGCCACTTCGAGCGATCGTTGCCGATGAAGTAATTGCTCTTGCCGGGCAGAAGATCGGTTCCTGCGATACGAGCGCTGGGGCTGGCTCCAGCCAGCTTCATGCGCACGGACTCAGTGCGCGCAGCCGTACCTGCGCGGGCCGGGGTGCGCAGGGCGAGCGTGGCTCCTTCGGAATCGAGAAACAGGGAGTATCCGCTGCCGCGGGCCAGAAACTTTACGGCGGAATCGGACTGGCTCGAACTCAGCTGGCCCAGATTCGGTTCAAACAGCAGCGGCAACTGGCTTAGCAGCGCCCGCGCCTGTCCGGCGTCCGGGCCGCCGGAATGAGCATCGGAATTCAGTTGCCTGACAACATTCGGAGCAAAAACGGAAGAACTGGCGGAGAGAATCGCACTCTGCAGGGGAGAGCGGGAAACCTGCGGGCTGACCATGGACGTGCGAGACCGGGAGGCAGACCCCAGCAGCAGGCATCCGGCAGCAAGCAGCAGGATTGCGCCCCACAGGACGCCGAACCGATTTGCGCCCGAGCTTATTCCCGAGCTTGTTCCCGACCCACTGCGATTTACGTTCAAGCGTTCCTCCGAA